>ERZ1699650.33-NODE-33-length-122574-cov-11.507595_pt1 | contig 122574 bp, 115 predicted proteins | sample MGYA00581512_ERZ1699650 | MGnify/ENA primary metagenome ERZ1699650 (study PRJEB42348, sample SAMEA6618698) | metagenome | isolation source: Polyester-degrading enrichment culture growing on monomer terephthalic acid, Te | collected 2019-05-17 ...
CCGGAACATTCAACTCGCCGGTAAGTTGAAATTTTCCAATGGCATTTCAATATTTTGGATGGCATCTTCTTCGCGATCTGCCACCGTCTTGAATAGCCACCTCATCTGTTGCTGCAAAATTTCCGGAAAATTGAGTTCCATGCCCGACGATCTTCGTGAGAATGAACAAATTGTCCAACTTGCGCCGCCGTCAGACGGCGCAGTGCGTTATATTGGCCGTATTCGGACGCCTTGGGCGACACGCGCCGACTGTCCACGCCAGGGGCGATTCGACGGGCCCGACTGCCGAATCGCGGTTGATCTGGCCTGGCAGGATGCGCTTGACGGGCTTGAAGCCTACGACACGGTCGAGGTGCTCTATTGGCTGGATCAAAGCCGCCGCGACGTGACGCGCCAAAGTCCGCGCAGCGATGGCCGCACGGTCGGCACCTTTGCCCTGCGCTCTCCGGTGCGGCCCAACCCGATCGGCACGTCCATCGTGAAGCTGCTGCGCATCGAGAACGGCGTGCTGCATGTACGCGGGCTCGACTGCGTTGACGGTACCCCGCTGATCGACCTGAAACCTGACCGCAGCGTCTTTGTCCCGAAGGCGCCGGAACAGCCCGGCGACAGCCAGACCGCCTAGAACCAACCTTGGGAGGAACACCATGTACAGAACCATTGTCGCCGCGGTGTTCGCGGTGACCCTGACCCCGGCCGTGGCACAGGACGTTTCGCTGTTCGCCGCCGGCAGCCTGAAGGCCGCGCTGTCCGACGTGGCGGCGGATTTCTCTGCATCTACGGGCACCGCCGTCGCCACCGCCTTTGGCCCCTCGGGGCTGATGCGCGAACGTATCGAGGCGGGCGAGACCGCGCATGTCTTTGCCTCGGCCAACATGCGCCATCCGCAGACCCTGGCCGACGCGGACAAGGGCGGCGCGGTGACGCTGTTCGCCCGCAACCGCCTGTGTGGTCTGGCCCGGCCCGAGGTCGACGTCACCACCGACACGCTGCTGGACGTGATGCTGGCCGAAGACATCCGCCTGGGCACTTCGACGCCCAAGGCGGACCCCTCGGGCGATTATGCCTTTGCGCTGTTCGACAAGTCCGGCCATGCCGAGGCGCTCAAGGGCAAGGCGTTGCAACTGACCGGTGGACCGGACAGCGCCACGCCGCCGCAGGGGCGCAACACCTATGCCTGGGTGCTGGACAGCGACCAGGCAGATGTCTTCCTGACCTATTGCACCAACGCCGTGCTGGCCCGCAAAGAAGTTCCCGGATTGCAGATCGTGCCGATCCCCGAAGCCCTGTCCGTGGGCGCCGATTACGGGCTGATCGTGCTGAACGACGCACCCGCAGGTGCGCAGGCCCTGGCCGACTACATCCTCTCGTCCGAGGGGCAGGCGGTGCTGGCCGACTATGGTTTCGATACCCCGAACGGAGGATGACATGCGCTTTTTGTTGATGATCCTCGCCGTGCTGGCCCTGCCGGTGCAAGCCCGAACCGTGACAGACAGCGCCGGCCGCGTGGTCGAGGTGCCCGACGAGGTCACCACCGTCTTTGCCGCCGGTCCGCCGGCCTCGGTGCTGGCCTATGTGCTCAAGCCCGAGGCGCTGACCGGCTGGCCCCGTGCCCTGCGCCCCGAGGAGCGCGCCTATATCGCCGAGCCCTATCGTGACATCCCCGAGACGGGCCGGCTGACCGGGCGTGGCGGCGAGGCGAACCTGGAACGCGTCCTGCAGATCAAGCCCGACCTGATCGTCGATTTCGGCTCGGTCCGCGACACCTATATCGACCTCGCCGACCGTGTGCAGGAACAGACCGGCATCCCCTACCTGCTGATCGACGGGCGCTTTGACAACACGGCAGAGGCGCTGCGCATCCTGGGCGAGGCGCTTGGCGTATCCGAACGGGGCGAGGCGCTGGCACGCGATGTCGAGGCGCGCTTTGCCCGGCTTGATGCCCTTCTGGCAGAGGTGCCCGAGGACGCCCGCCCGCGCGTCTACCTTGCCCGCGGCCCAGAGGGGTTGGAGACCGGCATGAAGGGTTCGATCAACACCGAAATCATCGAACGCGCCGGGGGCCGCAACGTGGCCGATGATGGCGGCGCGACAAAGGGGCTGGTGAATGCCTCGATGGAGCAGGTGATCGTTGCCGATCCCGATACCATCGTCACATGGGACCGCAATTTCTTTGACAGCGTACAGGATGACCCGCTGTGGCAGGGGATCGACGCGGTGCGCAATGGCCGGGTCTACCTTTCGCCCACCGCGCCCTTCGGCTGGATCGACCGGCCGCCGTCATTGAACCGGATGATGGGGCTGCACTGGATGGCGGGGCTGTTGTATCCCGACCTCTGGCAAGGGGATTTGCGCGAGGACACCCGCGCCTTCTACAAGCTCTATTACCATGTCGACCTGAGCGACGATGATCTGGAAAGGCTGCTCGCATGGGCCGAGGGACAACCGCCGAAGTAAGCCTGCCGCGCCCCGGCCTGACCTTGATCGGGGCGCTGAGCGTGGTGCTTGTCGGGCTGGCCTTTGGCGCGGTGATGATCGGGCCCTATGGGCTGACACCGGGCCAGGTGCTGTCGGCCCTGCTGGGCCAGGGCGACAGCCAGGCGCAGATCGTCGTCTGGAACATCCGCCTGCCGCGCGTGGGCGCGGCCTTGCTGGTGGGGGCCGCGCTGGCCGCCGCGGGCGCCACTTACCAGGCGCTGTTTCGCAACCCACTTGTGTCACCCGACATTCTGGGGGTGTCGGCGGGCGCCGGTCTTGGGGCGGTCGCGGGCATCTTCCTGTCGCTGCCGGTCGCGGCCATCCAGGGCGCGGCCTTTGTCGGGGGCATGGCCGCGGTGGGCGTGGTGATGCTGGTCGGCACGATGGTGCGCCAAACCGACCGCACGCTGACACTGGTGCTGATCGGCGTGGTGATCGGCGCGCTGGCGGGGGCGGCAACATCGCTTTTGAAAGTCATGGCGGACCCCTATGACCAACTGCCTGCGATCACCTTCTGGCTGCTTGGCTCGCTTGCGTCGATCACGACGCGCGACATCCTTCCGGCGTTGCCGATGGTGCTGGTCGGGCTGATCCCGCTGGCCCTGCTGCGCTGGCGCATCAACGTGCTTTCGTTGGGGGATGAGGAAGCCCGCGCACTGGGGATCGAGGCCGGGCGCACCCGGTTCATCGTCATCGCCGCCGCCACGCTGATCACCGCCAGCGTCACCGCGCTGGCCGGTGTCGTCGGCTGGGTCGGGCTTGTGATCCCGCATATCGCGCGGATGCTGGTGGGGCCGGGCTTCGGACGGCTGCTGCCCGCCTCGGCCCTCATCGGCGCGGGCTACCTGCTGATCGTCGACACGCTGGCGCGCAGCCTCGCGGCGGTCGAAGTGCCCCTTGGCGTACTGACCGCCGTCATCGGCGCGCCGTTCTTTGTCTGGCTGCTGGCGCGCGGCCGTCGGGGGTGGTCGTGATGCTGGAGGCCCGCGACCTGTCCATCGGCCATGGCCATGTTCTCATCAGCACCGGCCTTGACCTGACGATCGCGCCAGGCGAGATCCTGTGCCTGCTTGGCCCGAACGGCTGCGGCAAGACCACGCTGTTTCGCACCCTCCTGGGCCTGTTGCCCGCGCTTGGCGGAACCGTCCTGCTGAATGGCCAGCCGATCACCGCCATGACCCGCGCAAGGATCGCCCGGGCCATCGCCTATGTCCCGCAGGCCCATGCCCCGCCCTTTCCGTTCGAGGTGCTGGAGGTCGTCCTGATGGGGCGCACCGCGCGGCTCGGCCCCTTTGCCCAGCCGGGCAAGGCCGACCGCGCCGCCGCAGTTGACGCGCTGCGGCAACTGGGAATCCAGGACCTTGCGCATCGCGATTATTCGCGGCTGTCCGGCGGCCAAAGGCAACTTGTGCTGATCGCCCGCGCCCTCGCGCAGGAGGCCGGGCTGATCGTCATGGACGAACCCACCGCCAGTCTCGATTTCGGCAACCGGGTGCAGGTGCTGGCGCAGGTCGAACGCCTCGCCCGCAGCGCCGCGACACAGGGGCGCGGCGTGATCCTGTCGACCCACGACCCGGACCAGGCCTTTGCCCTGAACGCCCGCGTGCTGTTGTTGCATGGCGGCGGCGTGCTGGCCGACGGCGTCGCGGCGGATGTCCTGACCGAGAGCAACCTCTCTGCCGTCTACGGCCTGCCCGTGACGGTCGAAACCACGTCATCCGGCCGCAAGGTCTGTCTGCCGTCGCCGGGCCAATCCGCGCCATCCATGACATCGGAGGCCTTGAAAACGGCATAGGCCGCCCTGCCCCCTGCAACGCATCGCCCGAGACATCAAGGACCACAGCCACCCTGCCACGGGACACAAGCGGATCGCCCCGGAATGCGCCCGGTCAACAGGCACCTTGATCATCGGGTCCGGGGCCTGTCAGCGGCATTGCGCCAGATCAAGGCACCAGCGCAGGAATTGCGCTTGGATGTGATCAAGAGACGGGCCGCGTTCCACGCGCCCGGCTTTTGTCGATCGGACCAAACAACGACAGAGAGCGCTTCCATGAACGACATGACCACCCGTTTCCCGAGCGCCTCATCTGTGCAATGGACGGCCGGACAACCCAAGGTCCTGGCGTCCGGGGTCCGGGCCCCGAGCGACCCGGGCCTGGCTTCACGCGCCCGCGGCGACCGGGAAAAGCGCCGAATGCCCGAATTGCTGAACTTGTTCCATGCACACGCGTTCGAACAGCATTTCCAACCGGACAGCACCCTGTTGCTTCACGGCGACCCGGCCGATGCGATCTATCTTGTCGTATCCGGAACGGTGCGGTGCTGCACCATTGACGGTCACGGCCGCCGCCAGATTTTCGCCTTCCCCAAAAAGGGCGCATGCGTCGGCATATCGGGTTCGGATTTCTGGCACTTCACGGCGGAAGCGGTGGATCATGTGATCGTGAAATCGATGCCAAGAGCCATTCTTGAACAGGAACTGGCGGTCAATGTCACCCTGCGACAGGAAGTGAGAGCGCATGTCCGCGACCTCCTTGCCGAACGCGAGCGGCAATTGCTGATGCTGTCCACCACCAACGGCCCCCAACGTCTGTTTCACTTTCTGGAAGGTTTCGCCGCAACGCGCGCCTCCACCGGCTTTGTCGTGCTGCCCATGTGCCGGCGCGATATCGCGGACCATATCGGGCTGTCCACCGAAGGGGTCAGCCGGGCTTTCAGCACTCTCAAACGCAAGGGATTGATCGAGCTGAAGTCGAGCGAACGGTATCGGATGACCGGGAATTCCCTGGCAGGTCCGGCGTCGCCCGCCAATCCGGCACATGTGTGACCCCCGCGTTCTGCGCCCCCGGTGTCGGCCCTGAGAATGCACTCAGTCTTCATGCCCGCGCGTCTGATTGCCTGCGCTCACGCGCGCGTTTCATCGCTTCGAAACCGACGATCACATCCAGAAGCTCGGTCGTGATCCCGCTCTGCCGCAGCGCATTCGCCTTCGTGTTCAGCCCATCAAGACGATCCTCCACCGATTGCTCGGCCTGCTGCATCAGCGCCAGGCGCGCTGCATTTTCGCTCACCATCGCCTCTGCCGCCGCCCGGACGAGGCTGGCGAAAACATGGGCGCGCAGCAATGCGCGAAACAGGTCCGTTGACGGCATCGCATAGCTCGGCAGGCTTCGCGATTTCCAAGGCCGCCTGCGCAGATCCGCGACAAGCACCGGATCGAGCGGCAACAAGGTCGCAATCCGCGGCGCGTATCCGGCCTCGTCGCGCGCCATCCAGGCCAGGTCGACGGCGATCCCACGCCCTCCGGCGTCCTTTTGCATCTCGTCCAGGCATCGGGTCAGATTATTCGCCAATCGCCCCACCCCCTCTGCCGAAGCGGCGGGCAGAAAGGTGGATGTCACCCCGAGCGACCGGTCGCCAAGGGCATCGACCATCTGCGCGCCAACGCAAAGAATGGCGGTCTCGCCGCGACCTGCCGCCGACAGGTGTTCGGCCACATGGCTTGCGGTGCGCTCGTTGTAGTTGCCGCAAAGGCCGTGATCCGATCCAAAGACCACGAGCACCCGCAACCCCGCCGCCGCCTCTGTGCTTTCTACGGGCCTGGCGGCCGACAGGAAGGCGTGCAGCCCGTCAAGGATGACCCCGTGATACGCCTCGATCGCGCGGGCGGCCTGTTCATAGGGGGCGGCATTGATCACCGACAGCGTCTTCATGGTGTGCACGATGCCGTGGATGCTTTCCAGGCTGTCTTTCTGGCGGCTCAATGCCTCAAGCGTTTGCGACATGTCCTGCCTCCATGTCTGCGCGCACCCGGCGTGCCAGGGAGGCCAGTTGGTCCTGCGCCGCATCGTCAAGCGGCAGATTGCGGGCAATCGCCTCCGCGATGTCTTGCAGGTCGCGCTGTGCAACCGATGCAATTTGCGTCATCAGGGTCGCGGCATCGGCCTCGTTCAAACCGTCGAAAACCCCGTCATTGGCCGCGACAAGAACGGCCAGCTGCGCGATTGCCGACATCGGCGCCCGCTCGGGTTGTCGCAGGGCGGCGCGGACGGCGGCGCCACGCGTCAGGCGGGCCCGGGTGGCCTCATCGAGCCGGGTGCCGAAACGCGCAAAATCCTCAAGTTCCTCGAATTGCGACAAGGTCACACGAAGATTGCCCGCCACCGCGCGAAACGCCCGGCTTTGCGCCTTGCCACCCACGCGGCTGACGGATTTGCCCAGGTCAACCGCCGGAAACTGGTTCTTGCGCACCAAACGGGGCGACAGGTAAAGCTGTCCATCGGTGATCGAGATCAGGTTGGTCGGGATATAGGCCGACAGGTTTTCGGCCTGGGTTTCCACCACGGCCAGCTCCGTGATCGAACCACCGCCGGCGGCCTTGGTGAATTGTCCGGCGCGCTCCAGCAAACGGGCATGGATATAGAAGATGTCCCCCGGAAAGGCCTCGCGCCCTGGTGGCCGCCTCAGCAACAACGACAACTCGCGATAGGATCGGGCGTGATGGGTCAGGTCGTCGAACACCAGCAGCACATCCCTGCCCTGCGCGCAAAAGCTCTCTGCCATCGTCATTGCCGCATAGGGCGCGACATAGGCCAGCCCGGCGGGCTCTTCGTCCCCGGCCGACATGACGATGGTGCGTTGCATCATGCCGCCTGCGCGTAGCGCGGAAATGACCTTGGCCACCGCATCGCCGCGCTGTCCGATGGCGCAATAGATGCAAATCACCTCCGTCGATTTCTGGTTGAGAATGGCGTCGACGCAAACCGATGTCTTGCCGGTCTGTCGATCCCCGATCACCAGCTGACGCTGCCCAAGGCCGATGGGAACCGCCGCATCGATGGTCTTGATGCCCGTCGCAAGCGGCCGCGAGATGCCCTGGCGGTCCAGTATTTCGGGTGCCTCGGTCTCGACGGGGCGCAGGGCTTGCGGTGTTGGTGCGTCCTGGCCGTCCACCGGATTGCCAAGCGCATCGACGATGCGCCCCAAAAGCTCTGGTCCGACCCTGGCGCTGACAACCTGCCGCGATCGCACGACCCGTTCGCCGACGGCCACACGATCCGACCCGCCCAGCAGCACAACACCCAGGCGTCCCGGCTCAAGATCCAGCACAATGCCCCTGGCGCCGCTTTCGAAATCCAGAACCTCGTCGGACAGCGCGCGTTCAAGCCCGGTCACGACGGCAATCCCGTCGCCGATTTCGGCCACCTCGCCAACTTCGCTGAGCCGTGGCGCAGGTGACGGGCTTTGCAGCAGAACCGCCACAAGTTCTTCCGGTCGGGGTGTCCCGAGGGTGATATTGCCGCTCATCCTGACACCGCCCCCTTGCTGGTTTCAGCGGCCAGGCGTTCGGCCATGAGCGCGCCCAAACCATCGACCCAGGTTTCCACCGTCCATTCCAGCTGTGCGCCGCCGATCTGAAGGGAAAGCCCCGGAGCCTGGGCCGCATTCACCTCAAAGCGGACCGCGATCTCTGGAAACCGACGCCGCAATTCGGCGGTCAGGTCGGTCTGCGTCGCCTGGGTCAGGGCCGAATGGCTGGTCACGATGGCCGCGGCGGGCGTGCCGGCGGCGTCCTGCAACGCGGTATCCATCGATGCGACCTTCCGGGCGAGATGCGCGGCGATGCGGGTCTCCAGTGCATCGTCGGCCAGGTCAAGCAACGCCTTGCGGGTCAGTTCAAGCAGCGCCTGCCCCGCCGCCCGTTGCAACCGGTTCGTGAAATCCTGCGCCTCGTGGTCGCGATGCGCCTGCCAGGCCAACCGTTCCGCTTCGATCCGGTCATGGGCCTGGGCAAGCATGGCATCCCTCGCCGCCTCGGCCTTCTGCCGCGCGGCATCGGCAACCGACGCCTGCTCTGATCGGAGCCTGTCCATCCGGGTGCGGTACTCCGCTTCGGTCGCCTCGGCCTCGGCCCTGGCGCGCTCCGCCACCTGCATGCGACCGGCGATTTCCGCCTCGCGCGCATCTATCCCGTCCAGGATGGGACGATAGAGAAACCGCTTCAACAGCCAGACCAGCACCAGGAAATTGGCCACCTGCGCCGCAACCGTGATCCAATCGATGGACATGGCGTCAGCCGCCTGTCGTCGCCGCGGCCTCGACTGCGGCGGTCCAGAAGGGGTTGGCGAAGATCAGGATCATGGCAACGACAAAACAATAGATCGCCGTGGATTCGATCATCGCCAGACTGACGAAAAGCGTGCGCGAAATCGTCGATGCCGCGTCGGGTTGTTGCGCGATGGCGCTCAGCGCCTGGGACGCGGCCCGCCCCTCTCCCAGCGCCGGGCCCATCGCCCCGAAGGATACGGTGAGACCTGCCGTGAAAATGGAGATTGCGGCGATGATTGCGAGGTCGGTCATGGGATGTCCTCCTGTTTGGACGCGCGTTGTGGGGATGCCGTGGCGCCAGAGATGTAAACCGTGGCCAGGATGGCGAAGATGTAGGCCTGGATCATGCCGGTCAGCAGCCCGAGCAGGTCCATCACGACCGGGAAAAAGAACGGCGCAACCGTCAGCAGGATGGCCGCGATCACCGCGCCGCTCATGATGTTGCCGTAAAGCCGGATCGCCAGCGATATCCCGCGCGAGAATTCCGAGATCACGTTGAACGGCAGCATGATGAAGGACGGCTCAAGATAGGTCTTCAGATAGCCGCCGACCCCCCGGCTGTTGATGCCGAACAGGGGCACCGCGACAAGAACCGCCAGGGCCAGCGCGGTGGTCGTCGAAAGCGACGATGTCGGCGGCTCGAAACCGGGAACCACAAGCAGTAGGTTCGATACCGCGACGAACAGAAAGATCGTGCCCGCAAAGTAAAGCAGATGCCGCGACGGGCCGCCCGCGATCTCTTGGATCTGGCTCTGGATGCCCTGCACGATGACTTCCAGCGCCGTGCGCCACCGGTTCGGGGGCACATCCGCGCGCAGGTTGCGGGTGACGAGCCATGAGACCAGCGTCAGGATCGCCATCACGACCCATGTGAAAAACACGGTTGCGTTGATCGGAAGGCCCAGCAGGACAAACACGACCGTCTCGTCCGGTGACGAAATCATTCCGCGCCTCCCCAGGGCACCGCGAGGCGTGCCAGCGTCGTGGCGATGCTCCGACACACGAGAAAGGCGATGCCATAGCCGGCAAAGGCCCAGGGGCCGGCCTGTGTCAGGACACACCAGCCCACCCCGAGCCACAGGGCAATCCGCAGTGCCGCGCTCAGAACCAGGACCCGGACGGTGCCCTGGGTTTGCAAGGCACGCTGCATCCCGACGGCCAGCCCGAGAAAGAAGATCGCGCTCATCCCCACGCCGGCGGCCATCCCCAGCCCGAATTCTGTCCAGTCCACGACGATCATTTCCCGCCTCCTTCTCCATTCACCCAGGCCGCCGCGATGAACGCGCCCAGAACGACCCCGCCCAGGATCAGGGCGATTGGCCAGGAAAACCCCTGGGGCGCCACGCGGTCCAGCCACAGCCCCAGAAAGGCACCGCCGACCGTTGGAACCGCAATCGACCAACCGATCATCCCGAAGGTGCCAATGCCACGCAGGGGGCTGGGGCCCGGATGATCGCGCGCGGATTTCATCCGCCCGGCATGCCGCGCGATGTCCTCGCCCGGGCTGTCCAGCGGCGTTTTCTTCGGGTCCCCGCTCATGACCCGGGCCTTTGCAGCTCGGCGAAGCGCCGCACCATGTTCGCCTCAAGCCGGGACAAGGCAGAGCGGGCCTGCCGTTCCTCTTCGTCGATCTGCACGAAACTGGCCTGAACGGTGTCCCGCAGGCTCTCCAGATCATCGCCCTGAACGCCGCGCAGGACGGCAACCGAAACCTCGTGGCCCTTCTTGACCAAAAGGCCTTCGTCAATCCCGAAAATCGCCTCCGCCCCCCCCAGAAGTCGCAGGGTCAACACCGACGGAACAAGCGCCGTGACGAAATCGACATGGTTCGGCCAGATGCCGAAGGCGCCAGTCGGGGCAAGCGCGGTCAGACTTTCGGCACGCCCTTCAAACAGCGTCCGCGTCGGCAGGCGCAGCGTCACGCTCATGTCGGCGGCCATCGTCATGACGCGGCCTCCAGATCACCCAGGGCACCGATCATGTAATAGGCACTTTCAGGCAGATCAAAGCGTGTCTGGTTCAGAATGGTCTCGCATCCATCCAGCGTGTCGGCCACGGAAACCGTCTGGCCCTTGGTGGAGCCGAACGCCTCGGTCGTCACGAAAGGCTGGGTCAGGAAACGCTCAAGCCTGCGGGCGCGCGCCACGGTCAGCCGGTCCGCCGAGGACAATTCCTCAAGCCCCAGCATCGCGATGATGTCACGCAGCTCCTCGTATTCGGCTAGGGTGCTGCGCACGGCGCGCGCGATGTCATGGTGGCGCTGACCCACCACCGATGGCGTCAGCATGACCGAAGTCGATGCAAGGGGGTCCACCGCCGGATAGAGTCCCTCGCTCGCCCGCTTGCGCGACAGGACAACAGAGGCCGAGAGGTGCGAAAAGATATGGGCGGCGGCCGGATCAGTGAAATCATCCGCCGGCACATAGACCGCCTGGATCGAGGTGATCGCGCCCCGGCGGGTCGAGGTGATGCGTTCCTGCAAGGCGGCCAGTTCGGTGGCCAGCGTCGGCTGATACCCCACGCGTGACGGCATGCGCCCCATCAGCCCCGAAACCTCGGCACCGGCCTGAACAAACCGGAAGACATTGTCGATCAGAAGCAGGACATCCTGCCCCATGTCGTCGCGAAAATACTCGGCCATCGTCAAAGCGGTATTGCCGATCAGGAACCGCACGCCCGGGGCCTCGTTCATCTGGCCAAAGAGCATGACGGTCTTGTCACGCACACCGGCGTCGCCCATTTCCCGGTAAAGCTCCTCGGCTTCGCGCGACCGCTCGCCGATCCCGCAAAACAGGCTGACCCCGTTGTGATGCTGCACCGTGTTGTTGATCAGCTCGGTGATCAGAACGGTCTTGCCAACCCCGGCCCCACCGAAAAGCCCGGTCTTGCCGCCGCGCTCGATGGGCGACAGAAGGTCGATGGCCTTGATCCCGGTTTCGAGAAACGCAGAATGGTCCACCCGCTCGCTCAGCCTTGGCGGCGCCTGGTGGATCGCGCGATACGTCTCGGCAACCGGCGCCGGGCGGCCATCGATGGGCGCGCCGAAAACATCCAGCATCCGCCCCAGCACCGCCTCGCCCACCGGCACCTTGATCGGCCCCCCGGTGACCGTGACCGGCATCCCCAGTCCCAGCCCGCGCACCGGCGCCATGGCCACGGCCCGCACCAGCCCCTCGCCGATCAATGCGCTGACTTCCAGCGGCACCTCATCCGCATAAAGCAGGTCGTGTATCTTCGGCACAACCCCGTCAAAGGCCACATCGACAACCCCGCCGCGGATTGCCGCAATCGTACCCGCGTCCTGCCGGGTTGGCGCTCTATCGTCGATCCCGTTCATCGCTCACCCCGACGCCCTGCCGCGATCATCCGGGCAATGCCCGCCGATGATGAATGCGGTCATGCCCAAGGCAGGCAACCGCATCCAAAGGGCCAGAGGAAAGCGGGCCTGCGCTTCGGGACAGTCGGGGATCAACGGGGTATCCGGCATGGTCGGTTCCTTCCTTTCACGGCCCGCCGTTACGGCCTGCCCGGACCGCACAGACGCCCACGGCGACGGTCCGAAAACCTGCGACGGTTCGCTGACAGTGATGGCCGAAAGGCCAGGCCCGGGATTGACGTTCGTCAATCCCCGGTCCCCGGCGAAGGGTAGGGTCCGGGAAAGACGCGAAAATGTCCCGCGTCCAACTGCACTCGGAAAGGCAACCTCATGGCGGCTGTCACGTCACGTCGGACTTCAAACGCCTCCCCGACCGGGCCCGAAACGGCACCCTCGCCTGCGCCCCGGCCCGCCTGCGCCTTGGCAAGCGCCGGCCCGCCCGCGCATGTCCACACCACCGCCGAGGACGCGCTGGACAAGGGGTTGAAGGCGGCCACGGCGAAATTCACCGCCGGGCTGTCGCCGATCGCGCTTGCCGCGGCCGGTTCGGACTGGGCATTGCATCTTGCAGCGGCCCCCGGCAAGCGCCTGCACCTGCTTGAAAAAGCCGCGCGGAAATCGCAGAAATTCGCCAGTTACGCGGCATTCTGCGCGGCCAACCCGGATTCCACGCAAACCTGCATCACGCCGTTGCCCCAGGATCGGCGGTTTCGCAGTGAGGCCTGGAAAACATGGCCCTACAACCTGATCCACCAGGGGTTTCTGCTGAACCAGCAATGGTGGCACAATGCCACCACCGGTGTCGAAGGTGTGACGCAACAGCATGAAAACGTCGTGGCCTTCGCCGCGCGCCAGATGCTGGACGTGGTCTCCCCGTCGAACTTCATCCTGACGAACCCGGACGTCCTGCAGACGACACTCCGCGAAGGCGGGTGGAACCTTGTGCGCGGCTGGAAAAACCTTGTCGAGGATGCCACGCGCCAGGCCACGGGCGCGGGCCCGGTCGGCGCGGAAAACTTCGAGGTGGGCCGCAACATGGCCACGACCCCGGGCAAGGTCGTCTATCGCAACCGCCTGATCGAATTGATCCAATATGCCCCCACAACCGACACGGTGCGGCCAGAGCCGATCCTGATCGTGCCGGCCTGGATCATGAAATACTACATCCTCGATCTGAGCGAGACGAATTCCCTGGTGCGCTATCTCACCGATCAGGGCTTCACCGTCTTCATGATATCCTGGATGAACCCCGATGCCGAAGACCGCGACCTGGGCATGGACGATTACCTGACGCTCGGCCCGATGGCGGCGCTTGATGCGGTTCAGGGCATCACCCGGACCGATGATGTGCACGCCATCGGCTATTGCCTGGGCGGCACGCTGTTGTCGATTGCGGCGGCGGCGATGGCCCGCGATGGCGATGACCGGTTCAAGACCCTGACCCTTCTCGCCGCGCAGACGGATTTCACCGAAGCAGGAGAGTTGCAGCTCTTCATCAACGACAGCCAGCTTGCCCTGCTGGAAGACATGATGTGGAGCCAGGGCTACCTGGATACCACCCAGATGGCCGGCACCTTTCAGCTTTTGCGCTCCAACGACCTGATCTGGTCGCGCGTCATTCATGACTACCTGATGGGGAAACGCACACCGATGATCGACCTGATGGCATGGAACGCCGATGCCACGCGCATGCCCTACCGGATGCATTCCGAATACCTGCGCAAGCTCTACCTGAACAATGACCTGGCCGAGGGGCGTTACCGGATGGGGGGCCAACCGGTGACCGTCTCGGATATCCGCGCGCCTGTTTTCCTTGTCGGGACCGAGCGGGACCACGTCGCGCCGTGGCATTCGGTGTTCAAGTTCACCCTGCTGTCGGATACCGATGTGACCTTCGTTCTGACCAGCGGCGGGCACAATGCCGGCATCGTGTCAGAGCCGGGCCACCCGCACCGCCACTATCGCATCGCGACACACACCAGGGACGCCCCCTATGCCGGGCCGGACCGGTGGATGGCCCAAACCGACGTGGTCGAAGGGTCGTGGTGGCTGGCCCTGTCCGACTGGCTGGCCGCGCGATCCGGTGATCCGGCGGCGCCACCCCCGCTGGGGGCAAGGGACCGGGGCTATCCACCGCTTTGCGATGCGCCAGGCACCTACGTGTTTCAGGAGTGACCGGCAAACGCGGCCTCGTCGTCGGGATCGCCAATGACCATACGATTGCGGCGGGTTGTGCCCGGGCATTTTGTGCCGCAGCTTTCGAACTGGCCGTTTCCCATGTCGACGGCGGCTATCACGTGATGACGTGAAACTGAAACGGCACGAGTGAAGGATCACGTCCATGCAATACATTGAAAACAAGACCTTTGACGAAATCCAGACCGGCGACAGCGCGGAACTGACCCGCAAGCTGACCACCCAGGATATCGAGCTCTTCGCGGTGATGTCCGGCGACGTGAACCCGGCGCATGTCGATGCGGAATATGCCCGGTCGGACGTGTTCCACAGGGTCATCGCGCATGGCATGTGGGGCGGATCGCTGATTTCCGCGGTCCTCGGCACCGAATTGCCCGGACCGGGGACGATCTATCTCAACCAGGATCTGCGCTTCCGCCATCCGGTCGGCCTGGGCGAAACCGTCACTGTGCGGGTCACCGTGACCGCAAAGGCGGCCGAGCATCACCATGTCACCCTGGATTGCCTGTGCCTGAACCAGAACGGCGAAACCGTAATCGAAGGCACGGCGCTTGTCATCGCACCGACCGAGAAGGTCCGCCGCCCGCGCGCCGCATTGCCCGAGGTTCATCTTCACGTGCGCGGGGCGCGGTTCAATGAACTGATCGAGGCCACGAAAACGCTCGCCCCCGTGCCAACGGCGGTGGTCCATCCCTGCGATGCGCTGTCACTTGAGGGCGCGCTCGAAGCCGGCGCACGGGGCATGATCGTGCCTGTGCTGGTCGGGCCACGCACGAGGATCGAAGCGGTCGCGGCGGAAAGCGGCCGGGATCTCTCGGGTATCCGGATCATCGACGTGCCCCACAGCCATGCCGCCGCCGACAAGGCGGTGGAGCTTGCCCGCGCGGGCGAGGTCGGCATGCTGATGAAAGGCAAGATACATACCGACGAGCTTCTGGAACCGGTGGTCGACCGACACACCGGCCTGCGCACCGAACGGCGCATCAGCCATGTCTTTGCGCTCGATGTCCCGAATTACCCCAAGCCGCTCTTGATCAGCGATGCCGCGATCAACATCTTCCCCGACCTCGAAGCCAAGCGCGACATCGTCCAGAACGCCATCGACCTCGGCCATGCGCTGGGGATTACCCGCCCCAAGGTGGCCCTGCTCTCGGCGGTCGAAACCGTCACGCCCGGCATTCCCTCGACCGTGGATGCCTCGGCCCTGTGCAAGATGGCGGATCGCGGACAGATCACCGGCGGGCAGCTCGACGGGCCGCTCGCCTTTGACAACGCCGTCTCTGCATCTGCCGCGGCGGCCAAAGGCATTGCGTCCGATGTCGCCGGTGACGCCGATATCCTCATCGTGCCCGACCTCGAAGCCGGAAACATGGTGGCCAAGCAATTGATCTACCTGGCCGGGGCGGATGCCGCGGGGCTCGTTCTGGGCGCGCGCATTCCGATCGTGCTGACCAGCCGGGCCGATGGCGTCATGTCACGCCTTGCCTCCTGCGCGATGGCGCAATTGTTCGTTCACGACCGCAACAAGGGTATCCGTATATGACTGGCGACATTCTTACCCTGAACGCCGGATCATCGAGCCTGAAATTCTCGGTCTTCGATGCCGACCACCCGACCGCGACCGCCCGCATCATGGGCAAGATCGCGGGGATCGGCGGCAATCCGGTCTTTTCCGCCCGCGACGCCGATGGCACGCCCGTCGACAGCGACGGGATCGGCCCGCTCACCCCCGAGACGGACCATGAAGAGGTGATCGCCCTGCTGCTGGACTGGCTTGCGCGGCACCAGGGCGACCGGCCCTTGCTGGCGGTCGGACACAGGGTGGTGCACGGCGGTGAAAAATTCGGCGCGCCCACGCGCGTCACCGAGACCGTGTTGCAGGAGTTGGCCGCGCTTGAACCGCTCGCGCCGCTCCATCAGCCGCACAATCTTGCCGCCATCCGCGCGGCGGCGACCTGGCGGCCCGACATTGCCCAGGTCGCCTGTTTCGATACCGGCTTTCACCGCACGCAGGACCGGCTGGCCAGGCTGTTCGCCCTGCCCCGCGCAATGGCCGACGAGGGCATCCTCCGGTATGGCTTTCACGGCCTGTCCTATGACCATATCGCCGGGGTGTTGCCGGAACATCTTGGGCCGCAGGCAAATGGGCGTGTGATCGTTGCCCATCTGGGCAACGGGTCCAGCATGTGCGCGCTGAAGGACCGCAAGAGCGTCGCAACCAGCATGGGGTTCACCGCGCTCGACGGGCTGATGATGGGACGGCGGTGCGGGGCGCTGGATCCCGGCGTCATCCTCTACCTGATGCAGTCAAAGGGGATGGACGCCAGCGAGATCGAGAGACTGCTGTATCACCAATCGGGGCTGCTGGGCGTGTCTGGCATCAGCAACAACATGCAGGTGCTCGAAGCCAGCGACGCCCCGGCGGCCCGCGAAGCGATTGATCTCTATGCCTTTCGCGCCGCAAGCATCCTCGCCGGTCTTGTCCCGGCGATCGGCGGGCTTGATGCCATCGTCTTCACCGCCGGCATCGGCGAAAACTCGGCCCTGGTGCGCGGGGCAATCTGCGAACGTCTCGGCTGGCTGGGGGTCGAACTGGACGGTGCGGCAAACCGGGACAATGCGACCCGTATCAGCGCGGATGCCTCTGCCGTGGAGGTCCTCGTCCTGCCCACGAACGAAGAGGCCGTGATTGCCGCCGGGTGCCGAAGCCTGCTGGACCCGCCCCGCAGCGACACAGACGGCTAAAGCGTTTCGGGAAAACACCGGGTCACCAAAACCCTGCCACGCCTTCGGCGCTCTCGGGCTTTTGGCGATGCTTGATGGATCAGGTGTTCCCGGAAACGCTTTGGGTGGCAGGCGCGATGCGACCTGCCGCCTCGTCATGGGCGCACAACGCCTCGGCCCCGCACGACCGCAACTTGTCCGTGATGATCACGCCCGCGCTTGGCCTGACCCGACCTTCAGTACTTCATGTAGACCGTACGCTTTTGCAGGAAGCAGTCGATGCCGTGCACGCCATCTTCGCCGCCAAGACCCGAGAGCTTGTGCCCATTGTGGTAGCCTTGGATGTAGCCTGTGATGCCTTGGTTCATGAAGATCGTGCCGGTTTCCATCCGTTGAATGGCATCCTGCTGGATCGAGGGATTCCGGGTCCAGAGGTAGGCCGACAACCCGTCGGGGCGGGCATTGACGATGGAGAGGGCTTCCTCGTAACCTCCCACCCGCACGATGGGCAGGACCGGGCCGAATGTCTCTTGCGCCACGCAGGGCGTTTCCGGTTTGGCGTTCAGCAGCACTGTCGGCTCATACCAGTTGCCTGTCTCGAACCCGGCGCCTTGGGGGCGATTGCCGCCAAGGGCGATCTCGGCACCTCCCGCCACACTTTCCGCCACCAGCCGCTCGGTCCGGTCGCGGGCGGCCTTTGTGGTGAGCGGGCCCATGCCGGCATTGGTCATCGGGTTGCCCGGCTTGACCTTGGCCGCATGCGCCATCACCTTTTCGGTGAACTCATCTGCGACGGCCTCCTCGACCAGCACCGCCTCGGCACAGATGCAGACCTGCCCGCAATTTGCGTAGCGCGCGATGGAGGCCGCCTCGGCCGCCTTGTCGATATCCGCGTCCTTGAGCACCACGAAGGGCGCGTTGCCGCCGAGTTCCAGCACCAGCGCCGCCAGGTTCGCAGACGCGGCCTTGGCGATCGCCTGTCCGCCCGGTGTGGACCCGGTCATCGACACGAGCCGGGTCATCGGCGAGGTCACCAGCTTGGAGGCCATCTCGATACCGGTGCCCGAGAGCATGTTCACGACGCCGGCGGGCAATCCGGCCTTCAGCACGAGCTTGCAGAACTCGGACGCCGTGACCGGGGTGACTTCATTCGGCTTCAGGATCATCGTGTTGCCGGTGGCAAGCGCAGGACCGAGCTTCCGACCGATCAGCGCCAGCGGGTAGTTGTAGGCACAAAGCCCGATGGTGACGCCATAGGGGACACGATAGATGAAGAGCTGTTCATTCGGTTGATCCGAAGGAAAGATGTCGCCCTGGATGCGCCGCGCAGCTTCGGCGGCGTAAGCCATGTAGCGGATCGTATCGTCGACCTCGAACTCCGCTTCGGTCAGCGTCTTGCCCTGCTCCAACACCAGAAGTCGTGCAAATTTCGCCTTTTCTTCCTTCAATGCATCGCAGATGGCGTAGAGGTAGTTGGCGCGGGTCTGCGCGGGCAGCAGCGCCCAGCTTTTCTGGGCCTTGCAGGAGCTTTCCAACGCCGCCTGGGCGTCCTCGGCGGTACAATCCGGCATTTCGGCACAGATCTCGCCGGTGGCCGGGTTCTCCACCTCGAAGCGTCTGCCCGAGGAACTGTCGATCCACGCGTTGTCGATGAAACAGCGATAATAGTCCATGCTGGCCTCCTTGGCCTGATGCCTGAAGCGGTTCAGCCGGCGACAGCCGACCCGCGGATGCGGGCCGCGCGCGCGGCCTCGACGGATTTCTGTTGCCGGATGGCGGAAAGACGGTCGACCGCAACGGCCGCCAGCAGCACCGACCCGCGCACGATGTCGTAGATGTACGGCGATGCGTTCATCAGGTTCAGCCCGTTGTCGATCAGCACCAGGAAGACCGCGCCGATGACCGAACCGGTGACCGTTCCGGACCCGCCCGTCAACTTGGTGCCGCCGAGGATCACGGCTGCGATCACGGTGAATTCGATGCCGATGCCGATCCCCGATTGCAGCCCGCCGACGCGCGCCAAAAGGATCAGCGCCGCGATGCCAGTCACAAGCCCCGAGGCGGCGTAGACCGCGATGGTGATCCTGTTTACTGGCAGATTGGATTCCTGCGCGGATCGCGCGGAATTGCCGATGGCTCGGGTGAAGACACCAAAACGGGTTCTGCTGAACGCGTAGACGCCGATGGCGAAGATCAACGCGAGGATGATGATCGGGACGGGCACGCCAAGAAGCTTGCCATTGCCGAGAAAGCCCATGTCACGCGGGACCGGGATGTTCTGGGCGCCGGTCAGGTGGATCGCGGCCCCCCGGTAGATGGAGTAGGTCGCCAGTGTCGTGATCAGAGGGGAAATGCGGAACCTGACCACGAGGATACCGTTCAGCGCGCCAAGCCCGGTCGCACAGACCATCGCCGCGGTGAAAGCCAGCAGGTAGCTTTCCGTGTCAATCATCAACTGGGCAAACAGGGCCGAGGTGAAGAACAGGATCGCCCCGACTGAAATGTCGATGCCGGCGGTCAGGATGATGAAGGTCATCCCGATCGCCATGATCGCAGTTACCGAGCTTTGCACAAGGATCGACTGGATGTTGGAGAATGTCAGGAACACGGGCGAAGCGGCGGTGAGGATGCCCGCCAGCACGATGGTTGCGACCGCGATGGCCATCCATTTCTGTCGGGCGAAAATGTTGCGGACTGTCTCAGGCATTGCGATTGCTCCCGTTCCCGGCGCTTGCGGCCAGCGAGATGATCTTGACCGAGTCATAATCCTCGCGCCGGAACTCACCCACCATGTGCCCTTTGCGCATCACGAGGATGCGGTGGGTCGTATGGAGCAATTCCGGCAGGTCGGAGGAGACGATGATCACCGCCTTTCCGGCGCGGGCCAACCCGGCGATGGTTTCATGGATGTCGAACTTGGCGCCGATGTCGACGCCCTTGGTTGGTTCGTCAAAGATCAGGATATCGGGCAACGTGGACAACCAACGCCCAAGCAGAACCTTCTGCTGGTTGCCGCCGGACAGGTCGCTGACGCGGTTTTCGATGCTGGGTACCGAGATGTTGCGCGCCTTGACCTCTTCCTGCGCCCGGGCTTTTTCACCCCGGAAACCGACCCCTCTGAGCGACCGCCGCACGAAGTTCAGAATGGAGGCCGCCGAGAGGTTCTCTCTCACCGGCCTGTTGAGGAACAAACCGTTGGTGCGCCGGTCTTCCGGCACGTAGCAGACGCGTCGGTCCTTCATCGCCTGCACAGTGACCGGCGAGACCGTTTCGCCATGGACCTGAACACATCCCGAGGCCGGACGAAGACCAAAGATCGCTTCGGCAATTTCCGTTCGCCCAGCCCCCATGAGCCCGGAAATGCCGAGGATTTCACCCTTGTGGACGGTGAAATCCACGTTTTCGAAATCGATGGCTGTGAGCCCTTTCACGCTCAGCGCCTCTGCGTCGCCCGGCGGGTCGAGATCGATGCGGGAATCCTCGAGCGTGCGGCCGACCATCATCTCTTCCAGCTGGCGCTGAGGCACGTCCGCGAGGTGCCCGCCGCCCACTTGCTTGCCGTCACGCAACACGATGAACTTGTCGCAGACGCGGTAAATCTCTTCCATGAAGTGCGAGATGAAGATGATCGCCACCCCGCGTGCCTTGAGCGTGTCGATAATGGCAAACAGTTTCTCACGCTCGATCGCGGTCAGCGATGTTGTCGGCTCGTCGAGGATCAGAACGCGATCCGCGTGCAACAGCGCCTTTGCGATCTCCACCACCTGCTGACGCCCGGCACCAAGCGACTCGATGGTCGCCTTGGTATCGATCTCGATTCCGAGAAACTCCAGCTGGGCCTTCGCGATCCTGTCCGCTTCGGCCCAGTTCACGCGCGCGGGCCGACCGGGAAGGTCGGTGATGCACATGTTCTCGGCCACAGTCAGTGACCCGAACAGCGACAGCTCCTGATGAACCGCAGAAATCCCGTGTTCCGGTCCGTCGATTTGCGGGACGACCTCGCCCCCCACAAGAATTTCGCCCTTGCTTGGCTGCAACAGCCCGCAGAGCATGTTCTTTGTCGTGCTTTTTCCGGCGCCGTTCTCGCCGACCAGTCCGATCGTCTCGCCGGGATGGATGTCGAACGACACATCGTCGACGACGGTCTTGCCCGCGAAGGCCTTGGACAGGTTGCGCACTGAAAGAACAGGCGGGGCGGTCTTGGACGTGTCCAGCATCAAGCGTTCCTCTGGCCCGAGAACTTCATGGCAAGCCAGGCGCCCACGAAGATCAGGATGCCCTGGATGATGAGTTGATCGTAGAAGGGGATACCGACAAGGTTCAGGCCATTGGTCAGGATGGCCAGCAGCAGGACGCCCAGGACCGTGCGCTCGACCGAGCCTTCACCGCCCGTCATGGCGGTGCCGCCAAGAACGACCGCGCCGATGATCATCAACAGCAGCGTATCACCGACGCCCGGAATGGCATTGCCAAGGTTCGCAATCGAGATGAACCCGGCGATGCCCGCCAGAACACCGGCCAAAAGGTAGACGCTGAACTCGATGAAGCGGACATTGATGCCGGTGTAGCGCGCCGCGTTCGGGTTCGAGCCGACCAGCATGACCTGCCGTCCCCATGTCGTCATGCCAAGCGCTGCGGCGGAGAGGATGACAAGCCCCAGACCGACGAGGGTCACGGCCGGAATGCCGAACCAGGACATGAACCCGAAATCGAGGACCCAATAGGGCGTGCCCTTCACCGCAATGCCCTGGCTGAGGACGAAGGCGATCCCGCGGGCGATCAACTGCGTCGCCATGGTGGTGATAAAGGGGGTCAGCTTGAAATACCCGATCAACACGCCATTCACCGCGCCAAAGATGGTGCCGACCGCGATGGCCGTTCCGATACCGAGCGGAACGTTGTCGGTCTGTGCCATGACAAGCCCCGAGATCACCGCGCTGGCGCTGATGACGGTCGAGATCGACAGGTCGATCCCGCCGGTCAGAAAGACAAATGTCATCCCGATGGCGGCGATCAGGACGACCGCATTCGCGCCCAGCATGGCCTCGATATTGCCGGACGTCAGGAAGTATGGCGAAAACAGCGAGAACGCGACAGCGAGCGCGGCGATGATCGGGATCGCGGGGTAGGTCTTCAGCGATGCCAGTGTGGGCGATGTCATGATCCGGCGGGCCCCCTTGGGTTCGGGGAAAGGGCGCACCGTTGGCCCGGCGCACCCTTTCGTTGATGGGAAGGCGTTACTTGGCGCCCCAGATCTTGTCCTTGTTCGCCTCGGCGGTCTCGGCGGTATAGAAATCACCTGGGATCACGTTCGTGCGCTCGACATCCTTGCCATCAAGAATGTCTGCGACCAGCTCCACCGCCTTGCGACCGGTGGCTTCGGTGCCCATCACGACAAACCCGTCGGCAACGCCCTTGACCACAGCCTGGTAGCCGTCGTTCGAGCCGTTCACACCGGTGACGACCACGTGGCCCTCTTCGCCCACGGGAACGATCTTGCCGAGGTCGGCCAGCACGGTTTCAACGCCCGGAATGTGGGTGTCGGTCGCGGCAAACACAGCCTTGATGTCCGGGTTGGCCTGAAAGGCGTTCTGGGTGCCGGCGAGCGCACGCGCGCTGTCCCAGTCGGTCGGAACTTCGATCAATTTGACGTTTTCGAGGTTCGCAATGCCTTCCCTGAACCCCTTGGAGCGGTCGATTCCGTTCTGGTCATTCAGGGCGCCGATCAGCTCGACAATGGCAATGTCGCCTTCGACGCCTTCCAGCGCCTTGGCGGTGTACTCGCCCGCCATGCGGCCATCCCAGGTCGAGTCGGGGCCGACGAAGGCCTGAACCACCCGGCTGTCGGGAAGATCGCGGTCATAGGCGACGACAGGAATGTTGGCCTTCTTCGCGGCCATCAGGGCGCGTTCGATCGTGTTCTGATCGACGGCACAGACAAGGATCGCATCGACCTCCTGCGTGATCAGCGACTGGATCTGCGCGTTCTGCTGTTGTGCGTCGCCATCGGCGACCACTTCCACGACTTCGAACCCGCGATCCGCGGCTTCAGCCTTGATGCCGTTGTTCACGGCGACGCGGCTTTCGAAAAGCTGATCGACGGACAGCCCGATTTTCACGCCTTCAGCCCAAGCAGCCGAAGTCATGAGCATGGCTGTGGTTGCGATAGCGCCCAAGAATTTCTTCACGGTGTCATACCTCCCGATTTCAGTCCCGGACCACCCGGGACGATAAGTGCATTTCCGGCAGGATTGCCGGAACCAGACAGATTTTGTCCTCCCAAACCCATCTCGATAATTTCATGTATGCAAGTTACTTCCGCATACGCAACATGTTTCTTACCCCCGGACAGCCTCGATTGTCGTGCCCGAGCCCGGTGCCCCGCACCGGATGCGGCGACGGGGACCACGGGCGCGGATTCGGGAATTTCGGCCCGCGGCCCACCAATGGCAGGGTTGCGTACAGGACGGCGCACGCCGCTGGCCCTGTGGGCGCATTTCCTGGCGATGCAAGCCTGAAACCTGTGGGGCGTGGCCGGTCCTTTCGGCGTCATCGCGGCTGTCCGGCACCGGCCATGTCGGCCAGCATCCGATCCTTGTCGAAGCCGGGATAGGCGTATTCCGACACCGCCTCGCCCTGGTAGAGCGTGAGCACGCGGTCAGCCAACATGATGATCTCGTCGATCTCGTACGACAGGATCAGGCCCTTGATCAGGCTTTGGAGGTAGGGGTTGGTGCCGGTCAGGACGAGGCCGTAGAGCAGGACGCCGAGGATGGTGCCCAAAAGCCGCCCGCGCCCGCCAAAGAGCGAGGTGCCGCCAAGGATCACGGCGGGCAGCATGTCGAGCAGCGGGTGCCGGTGGTGAAAACCGCCTTCGAGCAGCAACACCTTGCCGCCGTTTTCGACAAGGCGCGTGGTGGCCGCGCTGCCCCCCGATCACGATATGATCGAATGTTTCCAAGGTACCCCTCCCCGGCGTCTCCCGTCGCCGTGCGATTTTCGGTAAGGCCAGCGAAACCTGCTAAGTCAGCAGGATCTTTCCAAAGGCCTTGCCCGCGGCCATGTGGGCCAGCGCCTCCCTGGCCTGCTCAAGCGGAAACTCGGCCGCGGTCAGAGCGTCGAAATTCACCGAACCGGCCTCGATCAGCCGGACCGCTTCCTCGAACTCGCGGTTGAACTGGAATGAGCCGACGATCTCGATCTCCTTGAGCATCACCAGATGCAGCATCACCTGCGCCTCGCGCAGCTGGATGTTGGACAGGATCGAAACCCGGCCCTTCTGACGGACCGCCTTGAGCGCAGTATTGAAGGCCGGAATTGCCCCGCTCGCCTCGATCACCACGTCAAAGCGCTTCTCGATCTCGGCATCCTCGATCTTGTCAGCCAGCAGCCCCTTGGTGGCACCGACCTTCAGCGCCACGTCAACCGCCCCGGGTCGCAGGTCCAGCGCGGTGACATCCGCGCCCCGTGCCACCGCTCCGGCAATGGCCAGAAGCCCCATCGGCCCGCATCCTGTCACCAGCACCTTCTGCCCCTCGGTGACGCCGCCCTTGTTCAAGGCGTGCAATGCGCAGGCCAAGGGTTCGGCAAAGGTCAGGTGGCGCGGGTTCACCCCCTCCTTCACCGGGCGGCAGCAACGCGCCGGGTGGTCGATGATCTGGCGGAAGAAGCCGTCCAGATGCGGCACGGTGGTGGCCGAGCCCGGGAATTTCTTGGCCGTGCAGAGGTTTTCCTCGCCCCGCTTGCAGGCCTCGCATTGCTGGCAGTTCATGATCGGGTTCAGCGCGACCAACTTACCCTTTTTCAGATCCGATCCATTGGGGTCCTCTACCCAGGCACAGGCTTCGTGGCCCAATGTCAGGGGGTTTTGCAGCTGGAAGCCGGCATTGGCGAAATGCGCGTAGTAGTGCAGGTCGGTCCCACAGAGGCTGGCCACGGCCAGACGCAGGCGGGCGTGGCCCTCGGGAATTGTCGCCGGGGGTGTCTGGTCGCCGGTTTCGACGCTTTCAGCGGCGGTCAGGCGGGTTTGGATATGGCTCATGGGGTGTCCTTCAGAATCCGATGGCATAGCCACCATCCACAGGCAGGTTCACGCCGTTGACGTAAGCCGCGCGGTCGGAGGCGAGGTAGAAAATGGCGTCGGCCACGTCCTCGGGCTGGCCGAAGTTGTGGGTGGGGATGCGGCCCTCGATCTTGTCGCGGCGCGCCGGATCCTTTTCGAGCACCGCGCGGGTCATGTCGGTGTCGATGAAACCGGGGCTGACGGCGTTGCAGCGGATGCCGAACTGTGCCGCATCGACGGCAACAGAGCGCGTCAGGCCCACCACCGCGGTCTTGGCGGTGACATAGGCCGCGGCCGACGGCAACGCCATGATCCCGCCCATGGACGAGACATTGACGATGGCGCCGCCGGTGTCGCGATGCAGGGTCACATACCGCCCACAGGCGGCGAACATGGCGCGCACGTTGATGTCGAGCACCCGGTCCAGTGCTTCGGGCGGCACGTCCCAGATCGGTTTCTTGAAATGCACCCCGGCATTGTTGACCAGAGCGGCGATGGGGCCCGTGACCTCGTGGATCGCACCCAGCCAGTCCGCCGCGCGGTCGGCGGCGATGTCGCATTCGTGGAAATGCGCCCCCTGCCCCAGCGTGTCAAACTCGGCGCGGCTGCGGGCGACGACGTGGACATCGTAGCCCGCGTCCAGAAAGCGGCGCGACTGGCTGAGGCCAAGGCCCTTGTTTCCCCCGGTGATGACGGCAATCGGCATGGTTCAGGCCTCGCAAAGATGGTGTTGGTAAAGCTGGTTGATCCGGGCGAGGAAGGTCTCTTCCGGCACCCGTTTGCGGAAGAAGTCCGGCATGATGGCGCAGACCTCATCGACAAAATCGAGAAACCAGATGTCGCGCGGACGGGTCCAGGCGTTGTCGATGGTGTGAAAGCCGCCCTTGAAGAAACCGGCGACATTCGGGCTCCCGGCCTGTTCCAGCCAGGTGTGGCGGTTGGCCGGCTGGCCGTTGTTGTTGAGGTAGACGCCGGATTGCACCTGCTGCGAGGTGACCCACCGGGCAAAGCGGAGAGCGTCCTCGGGGTGGCGGGTCTTGGCGGAAATGCCGATCCCCGCCCCCCCGAGGATGCCACGCGGGAGGGAGGCGCCCGCGCAGAGCGGCAGGTCGAAATACGCCACCCGATGCGGGCGGAACCCGGGGCGGGCGTAATTGACATACCCGAAAAGACAGGGAGACAAGGCAAACTCGTCGCTTGTGGTCAGCGCCTCAAGCGCGCCGATGGGGTTCATGTCGACCTGTTCGTCCGGACCCAGATCATAGAGCGCGCGCAGGATTTTCAGCGCGTAAAGGCCGTTGGCGTCCGACACGAAATGAGTGGGGTTTTCGGGCATCTTCTCGCCGCCGCGACCAGCCACCAGCGTCATCAGCATGTCGAAGGCGTCGACCGGCAGAAGCGGCGTCAGCGGCCGGAACTTCGCGGCGTCATCAGCCAGAAAGTCCTCCCATTGCTGCGGCAGCGGCGGCGCCATGTCGGGGCGGAAACAGGCCATCTGGCAGGCCGCGTCGATCGCATAGGCCCAGCACTGTCCGTTCCAGACATAGCTTTCCGCGGATCCCCCCAGCGAAGCAGACGGATCCGTGGGCATCGGCAGCGGCAAGAGAGCGCCGGTTTCGGCGATCTGGCCCACATGCGGATGGTCGAGCACGATGAAATCATAGGTCTCGGCCATCTCGGCAATGGGTGCATCCGCAAACGCCTGAAGCGAGCGTTTGTCCCAGGCGATCTCGACCCCGGCTTCGGCAGCAAACGCCTCGGAGGCCGCGACCATCGGGTCGAAACCCCGTGGGTGATCCCAGGTCATGCCCTTCAGTTTCATGCGCTCGCTCCTCCCGATTCCAGCGGTTGGCGCCATCCTTGCCGCATCGCCTTTTCGTTTTCAAGTATCAAAATAACTTTTGTATTTGAAGATAGCTGTGTTAGTGAGGCGCCGGACCTGAGGGGACCAACCCCTTTCAGAGACCGAATCGGAGGAGAAAAACCCATGACATTTCAGATTGTTGGCCGCACCAGCCGCCTGATGGCAGCTGCCAGTCTCGCGCTGGCCCCGCTGGCGGCGAACGCTGCGGATTACACCTTCCGCCTCGCGCATGTGACGTCGGACAAGGAACCGATCCAGCAGGCGATGGAAGAATTCGTGAAGAACGTGGAAGAGCGCACCGAGGGTGCCGTTGCCATCCAGGTCTTTGCCAATGCCCAGCTTGGATCGAACCCGGAAGTCTTCGAGCAGATCCGCGCAGGCGCGCCGATCATCTCGATCTCGGACCCCGGCTACCTGAGCGATTTCGTTCCCGATTACGGCGTGCTCGGTGGCCCCTACCTGATGGACGACCCGCGCGATTTCACCAAGATCGTCGAGAGCGATCTCTACACGGAAATGAAGGACCGGCTGCGCGCCGAGGCGGGCATCGAGCTTCTGTCGCTCAACTGGCTGTTCGGGTCGCGCCACATGCTGGCGGACAAGGCGATTTCCAGCCCGGCAGATACCGAGGGCATGACCTTCCGCACGCCGCCCAACATCATGTGGGTCGAGACCTTCAACGCAATGGGTGCCCGTCCGACGCAGGTCGCCTGGGGCGAGGTCTATTCCGCACTTTCCGCCGGTGTCGTGGACGGGGCCGAGGCGCCGCTGCCCTCGATCTATGGCGCCAAGCTGCACGAAACCAAGAAAACCATCTCGCTCACCGGCCATTTCAAGGGCTTTACCGGGCTGATGATGAATGCCGATCTCTTCGCCTCGTTGCCCGAGGACATCCAGACGGTGCTGGACGAAGAGGCCAACAAGGCCGGTGTCTTCATGACCGACGTGATGCTGAACTCGGAAGAGGAATGGATCTCCAGGCTCGAGTCCGAGGGCGTGACCTTCAACCGCGATGTCGACGTGGCCGCCTTCCAGGAGGCGACGGCAGAGGTCTATGCCAAGTTCCCCGATTGGTCCGACGGGCTCTATGACCGGGTCCGCACGATCCTCGACAACTGAGGCAAGGCCACGGGTCCGGACCATACCAGGCCCGGACCCCACGAACGGGAGGAAACCGCGTGCAAAACGTCGTCAAATGGGTCAAGCGGACCGAAAATCTGGTGTCCTTTACCGCGCTGGCAGTGCTGACCGGGTCGGTGCTCTGGGGTGTGCTGACGCGCTACGTGACCGAGCGCCCGGCAGTCTGGACGACGGAACTGTCCGGCATGCTCTTTACCTGGGTGGTCTATATCGGCGCGATGACCGCGCATCAGGAGGGCCGGCATATCCGCGTGACGCTTCTGGTCGACCTGCTGCCTCGCCCGGCACGCCTTGCGGTTCTGAAACTGGCCGAGGTGCTGGTGCTGGCTTTTCTCGTCTACGCCGCGTGGCTCAGCTTCGTGATGATGCAGAAAGGCGCGACACGGCCTTCGCCAGTGCTCGATATCCCCTTTTCATGGGTCTACCTCGCCACGTTGATCGCTTTTGTCGGCATGTCGCTGACGTCGGCCCTGCGCCTGCTCGGCCTGATGGACCCGCCCCCGGTGGACGCGATGGAGGAAGTGCTGTGACCCTCGCCCCTGTCTTCATCCTGCTGGGCGGTATCGCCATCGGCATTCCCGTGGCCTTTGCCATCGGCATGGCCGGGCTGGCCTTCTTCCTGATCTCCGGCGCCATGCCGCCCGAGATCTTCATTCAGCGCATTGTCGCCGTCACCCATTCCTTCCCGCTGCTCGCAGTGCCGCTTTTTGTCATGACCGGTGTGGTCATGAACTACGCGGGCATCACCCGTCGCATGATGGCGTTTGCCGAGGCGATGACCGGCCATTGGAAGGGCGGTCTGGCCCAGGTCAACGTGCTGCTCTCGACACTTCTGGGCGGTGTCTCGGGCTCGGCCAATGCCGACGCGGCGATGCAATCCAAGATGCTGGTGCCGGAAATGACGCGGCGTGGCTATGATCCCGCGTTCTCTACCGCCGTCACCGCCTCGTCGTCTATCATCTCGGTCATCATTCCGCCGGGGATCGGGCTGATCCTTTATGGTTTCATGGGCGATGTCTCGATCGGGCGGCTGTTTCTCGCGGGCATCGTGCCCGGGGTGGGGATCTGTGCCGCCATGATGGCAGCGGTGGCGCTTCGCGCCCGCCAGCTTGACCTGCAACCGGCCTATGACGCTGCCATGTCCTGGTCGGGCCGGGGCCGTGCCTTTCGCCGTGCCTTCCTCGCGCTCATGGTGCCGGTGGGGATCGTGCTGGGCATCCGGCTGGGCTTTTTCACGCCCACCGAGGCAGGCGCGATGGCGGTGCTCCTGGCGGTGATTGTGGGCATCCTCCACGGCGACCTGAAGCTCGCCCACATCCGCCCGATCCTCGAACAGACGATGCAGGCGACGGCAGTGATCCTGCTGATCATCTGTGCGGCCAACGCCTTCGGTTTCTACATGACGTGGGAGATGATCCCCGCACAGGTCGCGGCCCGCATGCTGGCCCTGACCGAGGATCCGATCCTTCTTCTGCTCCTGATCAACCTGCTTCTGGTGGTGGCGGGCATGTTCATCGAAGGATCGGCCGCGCTGATCCTGCTGACGCCGATCCTTGTGCCGGTGATCACCAAGGTCGGAATCGATCCGGTTCATTTCGGGGTGGTCATGGTGTTCAATCTCACCGTCGCTGGCGTCACTCCGCCGCTTGGCACGTTGATGTTCACCACCTGCTCGATCACCGGCGTGCGTATCGCCGATTTCATTCGCGCCAGTGCGCCATTTTACGTGGTGCTTTTCGGAATGCTCTTCGTGCTCACCTATATCCCGCAGCTGTCGCTTTGGCTGCCCAACCTGCAATTCGACTGAGGCCACACATGACGCAAGACACCGATGGCAGCGTGGACTTCACCCTTGCCGGCAACGTAGGCGAAATCACCCTGAACCGCCCCGACAAGCACAATGCCCTGACGCCGCAAATGTACCGCCAGATCGGTCAATGCTGTGCCGAGGCCAACGAGACAAAGGCGGCGCATGTGGTGATCATCCGCGGCTCGGGCGAGCGGGCCTTTTGCGCTGGCTCGGACATCAAGGCGCTCGAGGGCTACGAAGACTTCTGGGCGTGGCGCAACCGCTACGACTACATCCCGCCGATCCTTGCTTTGCGCAAACCGGCCATCGCCGCGGTCAAGGGCTGGGCGCTTGGCGGCGGGCTGGAGATCGCGCTGGCCTGCGACCTGCGGGTGGTGGCGCGCACGGCGGTCTTCGCGGCGCCCGAGGTGCAACTGGGCTGGAACGGCGCCGGCGGCGCGGCGCGGCACCTGACCCGGATGTGCGGCTATGGCCGGGCGATGAAACTGCTGCTGACCGGCGAACGCTTCGGCGCAGAAGAGGCCGCGCGCATCGGCATGGTGGAATACCTGACCGAGCCAGGAGAGGAACTGGAAAAAGCCCGCGACGTCGCCGCGCAGATCGCAGGTCACGCCGCGCATGCGACCGAAGCCGTCAAGGCGGCGGTGCGCGGGGCGATGGACCTGAGCCTCGAACAGGGCCTGCGAAATGAAAACGAGTTGATGTCCCTCTGTTTCGCCAAGGCAGAACAGGCCAAGATACGTGCGGCACAATCAGGGGACTGACCATGAACAAACGCGCGATTGACGAAGGCAAGAAGGCGAAATCCTCCGTTCCGGCGGTGGAAAAGGCGCTCGACGTGCTGGAATTGCTCACCGAGAAGCCGAACGGGCTGACCATGAACGAGATCGTGGATGCTCTGGGCCGCACGATGGGCGAGATTTATCGCGTCGTGGTATACCTGACCGAACGCGGCTATTTGCAGCAAAGCCCCGAGACCAGCCGGTATTCCGTCACGCTGAAACTGTTCGAACTGAGCCACCGCCACGACCCGACCGAACGGTTGATTCATGGCGCGCTTCCGCTTTTGGAACGGATCGCGGCGCGGACCAGCCAATCTTGCCACCTCGGCGTCTTGAACCGCGAAAACGTGTTGGTCCTGACCTCGGTGCAAAGCCCCCTGCCCGCCGGCTATTCCGTGCGCACCGGCGCGCTCTTCCCGGTCAGCCAGACCAGTTCCGGCCACGTGATCCTCGCCTTTTCGCCCGAAGACGTGCAGGAGCGCCACCTCGCCCGCCAGCCCGAGGCACAACGCAAGGCCCTGCGCGAACGGCTGGCGCGTATCCGCCAGGACGGCTTTGAAGATACGTCCAGCACCATGATCGCGGGCGTTCGCAACCTCTGTGTGCCGGTCTTTGACACGCGGGGCGTCGCGGCGGCCATCACCTCGGGCTTCATAGGCCAGCTGGGCGAGGCCGCCACCGCCGAAGAAACCCTGGCCGCAATCCGAATGGCCGCGCTGGAGCTATCGCAGTCGCTGGGCTTCCGCCCCAGGACCAGCCCCTTCGGCGCATCGCTCATCACCTGACCCCAAAGGAGACCCCCATGACCCCCGACCTGCCGCTTGCCGGGCTTCGCGTCCTGGATTTTGCACAATTTCTTGCGGGGCCCGTTGCCGCGCTTCGGCTGGCCGACCTTGGCGCCGAGGTCATCAAGATCGAACGCCCGCAAGGCGGCGACATGTGCCGGGGCATGGTGGTCAATGACCAGCGGATGGGTGACGACAGTCTCGTGTTCCACACCTTCAACCGCGGCAAGAAAAGCGTGGCGGCGGACCTGAAGGCCCCCGAAGACCTTGACCGCGTCAAGGCGCTGATCGGCACAGCCGACGTGATGATCCACAACTTCCGCCCCGGGGTGATGGAACGGATCGGGCTGGGCTATGACGCGGTGAAGGCGCTGAACCCGCGGCTGGTCTACGGCGCGGTCTCGGGTTATGGCGCAGCGGGACCCTGGAAGGACAAGCCCGGGCAGGATCTGCTGGTACAATCGCTCTCGGGCATCGCCTGGCTCAACGGCAATGACGGTGACGGGCCGGTGCCGACCGGCTTTGCCATGCTTGACGTCGCCACCGCGGGGCTACTGGTGCAGGGCATCCTGGCCTGCCTCGTCCGGCGCGGGACCACCGGCAAGGGCGGGCTGGTCGATGTCGACCTGATGTCAGCGGCGGTCGACATGACATTCGAACAGTTCACCTGTTTTCTCAACGACGCCAAGGGTCAGCCCCGTCGGCACGCGCAGGGCAATGCCAACCCCTACCAGCCCGCGCCATACGGAATTTACGAAACCGCCGATGGCCACATGGCGCTGGCGATGGCGCCGCTGGCCAAGGTGGCCGAACTGCTCGACTGTCCCGCGATTGCCGCTTTCGGACAGGATCAGGCCTTTGCCCAACTGGACGACATCAAGGCAGTGGTCGCAGGCGGGCTGGCCAAAAAGCCGACGCAGCACTGGCTCGACATCCTGGAACCGGCAGGGCTTTGGTGCGCGCCGGTCCTCGACTGGCCGGAATTCGCCGCGTCGGACGGCTTTGACGCGCTGGACCCGGTGCAATTGATCCGCAGCGAAAGCGGCGAGGAAGCAAAGACCACGCGCTGCCCCATCCGCATCGACGGCATGCAATTGCGCAACCCGGCAGGTGGCCCGGCACTCGGCGCCGATACGGAAACCGTGCTTGGCGCCCTGACCGCCCCGGCCGACGCATGAAACCACTCGAAGGCGTGACGGTTGTGGACTTCAGCCAGTTCCTGGCCGGTCCTTATGCGTCGCTTCGCCTGCTCGACATGGGCGCGCGGGTGATCAAGGTGGAGAACCCCGACCGCGGTGACCTCTGCCGGCATCACTACGTGTCCGACACACGCGTGAACGGAGAGTCCACGCTGTTTCACGCCATCAACCGTGGCAAGGAAAGCATCGCGCTCGATCTCAAGTCCGTCGCGGGCCGCGACGCGGCGCAGCGGCTGGTGCAAGGCGCCGACGTTATGATCCAGAATTTCCGCCCCGGCGTGATCGACCGCCTTGGGCTGAGCTACGAGGCGACCAGGACGCTGCGCCCCGGCCTCGTCTACGGCTCGATTTCCGGCTATGGCGAAGATGGCGACTGGGCCGGCCTCCCCGGGCAGGATTTGCTGGCGCAGGCCCGCAGCGGACTGATGTGGCTGAGCGGAAATCACGGCCAGGGCCCTGTCCCGGTCGGGCTGCCGGTTGCCGACATCACTGCGGGCGCCTGCCTCGCTCAGGGGCTTCTGGCGGCGCTCTACCGCCAAGCGCGATCCGGCGAAGGCGCCCATGTCCAGACCAGCCTTTTGGAAGCGCTGATCGATCTGCAGTTCGAGTTCCTGACCACATGGATGAGCAACGGCCAGACCCCGCCCCAACGGCTGACCGAAGGATCCGCGCATGGCTACCTGGCCGCGCCTTACGGTGTCTACGCCGCGAAGACCGGGCACCTGGCCTTGGCGATGACGCCGCTTTCAGCGCTGGCAAAGGCGCTGGACCAGCCCGAGCTTGCCACGCTGGATGCCTTCCGCGACCGCGAGGCAATCCGTCAGCGCCTGCAAGTGGTTTTCGCCGCGCGCGATGCGACCGAGTGGGAAGCCGACCTTGCGCCTCGGGGCATCTGGTGTGCCCGGGTCCGCACTTGGGAGGAGATGCAGGCAGATGGAGGCGCGGTCGTGCAAAACATGCTGAAGTCCGGCGGGCACCTGGCGCGGGTGGCTGCACCGATCCGGCTGAACGGAACCCGGCCCGAGCCTCAAGGACGCGGTCCGGCGCTCAACGAACACGGGACAGCGCTGGCCCGGGAAATGGGTTTCGCACTCCCGGCATGAGAGGTTGGCGCTTTGTTGGGCCGTGTTCCCAAGGCAAAATGCCGCTCGTCCATCATGGGGCCTTGGCCGGCAATCTTGTATCGCCGCAAAGATACTGCCGCGGGCGCCGGGAGTTCCACAAGCCGACCAACCCACCCTAGCCGGCGATCGTTGCACTTCACCACGATTTCACAAGAACACCGACTATCGATCCGAGCGGCATCCGTCCCAACTGGTCGTGCCGGCGGTCCCCAGAAAGTGCGCGTTGGCCAACTCGGCAGTTACGCCACTCATCGTCAGGCCAAGATGGCCATGCCCATAGGCAAGAAAAACCCGCCGTGAATGCGGCGTGGCTCCGAGAACCGGCAGCGAGTCGGGTGTACTGGGCCGGTCGCCGGACCAATGCTCGTCCGGAGGGGTTTCAAGGCCGAGAAGAGCCTGAGCGCGTTCGAACACTGGCGCCATCCGCGCGTGGTCTGGCGCGCGCTCTGGAAGGCAGAATTCCGCGCCGGACGTCAGGCGCAGCCCATCACACATCGGAGACGCCACGACGCGCATATCGACGAAGAGCGCCGACCTACGGAACTTCGCCGGGGCGCGATATTGCAGATGGTAGCCGCGTTCGGCGATGACAGGGACCCGGGCGCCGAGTGGCGCCGCCAAGCGCGCGCCGTTGCGTCCTGCGGCGATGACCACGCCGTCGAATTCCGATGTGCCCACTACCGTGTGCAGGCGTACGCCGTCGAGCGTGACATCTACCTTCGAGACGGCGGATTCGATCAGCGGTGCTCTGGCCGCCTTGCGAAACGCGTTCATGACCCGGTGCGGGGAAAGGACCTGGCCGACGCCAGGGAAAAGCGTCGCTCCGTCGATCATGGCGCGACGCGACGGCGGCACGAGGTCGGGTTCCAGATCGAACAAATCCCCGGCGGACAAGCGCCGCACTTCTATGCCCTTTTCCTGGCGCAGCACGAGGCCCGGCTCGGCGCCTTGGCGGGACGCCTGCGACAGGTAGACGTGCAAAAGCCCCTCGGATCGGCGCAGATTGCTGCAATCGGCCTCTTCCATCAGCCGGGCGAGGGCGCTGTCCGCATTCGAGAGAAGATCTGCCAGGACGGTGGCCGAGGCCGCGTTCCTGGCGGAATGGCACGCGGTCAGGAACCGCCTGGCCCATCGCGGCTGCCGCAGAAGGTCCAGGGGATGCAGCACCAGCGGATGGGCGGGATCGCGATGACAAGACCAGGCCGACTTCAGGTTCGCAACCGAAGCCCAGGGCAGGATCGAGGCCGTACCAATGTGCCCGGCATTGCCGTAGGACGCCGGTCGGCCCTCTGGCGCAGGGTCGAAAAAGCTGACGTCATGGCCGGTGTGCGAAAGCCGCAGCCCCACGGCGCTGCCGACAATTCCGGCTCCGATCACCGCAATCCGCATGATTGCCTCCGACCGGGGCGGCGCTGCTTCTGCTTCGGGTCGTTTCCGGTCTTGAACTTCAAGAAGGTCACAGTTGCCGCCTGATCCGCATGCCGGGCCGCACCGGAGTGAGGCAGGCCTGGCAATTGCTCAGACCGTCGATCTCGACGAGACATTCGAAGCAGGTTCCCATCATGCAATAAGGCGCTCTTTCACTGCCATCTACCGGTGAGCGACGAAACGGGGCCGGACCACAGGACATCAACACGGCGGCCACGGTCTGCCCTCGCCGCGCAGTGACCGGTTGGTCATCGACAAAGAAGGCGACGGTTTCGTCTTGTTGCAATTTCGTTGCGGTTTCCAATACGCGGAATGTCATCGGGACGCCTCCTCGGCCAGTGACGCAAGTTGTTGCAATGGAACAGGTTTCACCGGCGGGCGGATCGACATGTAGCCCACCTCTGTCGGCGATCGGCCTGTTGCCTGAGCCATCAGCAGCGAGACGCTGGTGCCACAACTGCGAGCCTGGCAGGGCCCCATGCCCGCACGGGTAAAGAACTTGACCTGGTTGATCCCCGGACAACCCTGATGCGCGGCCTGCCTCAGATCGCCTGCCGTGACTGCCTCGCATCGGCAGACGATGGTGTCGTCCGACACAGGCACAAGGTGATCCCGCGGCGGCAGGTAAGCACGGTCCAGCGCCCTTCTGAACCGGCGTTCGGTGTCCAGTTGACGTCGGCAAACCTGCCGTTCCCGCGCCGTGTCCTGTCCGGTGAGTTGGTGAATGATCTCAAGCGCAGCAAGCCGACCACTGATCCGCGCGGCTTCAGCGCCCAGCACCTCGGCTCCGTCGCCGACAATGAAGACACCCTCTCGGTCGCTTTGCCCTTCGGGTCCTGTCCTGGGTCGCCACAGCCGCTTTTCATCGGACCATTCGAGACCGCATTCGATGGAAGCGGGCAAATTGAGATGCGGCACAACGCCCTGATGCAAAAAGAGCCGGTCAAGCTTCAGCTGCTCGGTGCCATGTCGGTGTCGGAAGCTGACGCTGGTCAAGCGGTCGTCGCCCTGCGCGATGATATCGCTTGCCGAATGGAAATGCGGAACCTTGTGGCGCCGCAACGCGCGCATCCACGACAGACCCTTGGTCAGGTTCTGCCAGCCAAAGGCACTGGCCAGTGGATCCGACAGGAAAGCGCCGGTCTTGTTCTGCGAACCGGTTTCGATGATCGCCGCCGGTTTCGCCCCGGTACGGCAGAGTTGCAGCGCCGTGAGCAGCAACAATGGCCCGGTTCCCGCCAGCGCAAAGCGCCCCTCCGGCACCGCCGCTTCGGATTTCAGCATGATCTGGGCACTGCCCACGGACATGACACCGGGCAAGGTCCATCCCGGGATGGTCATGGGCCGTTCCAGCGCCCCGGTCGCAACCACCAGGGCCCGGCCCTTGGCAAACCCGATGGCATCATTCCGCGAATAGGCCACTCTCAGGTCGCCAGTCAGCTCCCAGACCGTGGCCCCCTCCAGGTAGGTTGCTCCGCAGGCACGGAAGTCCTGCACGAGGCTCTCACCCGTGTAGTACTCCTGCCCCAGGATTGACCGATCGCCCATCCAGTTTGACTCGACGTTGCGATAGATTTGGCCGCCCGGAGCGGCCTGTTCGTCAAGCACCACGCAGGACAGACCCGCTGCGCGCGCAGCGATTGCCGCCGACATTCCAGCAGGGCCGGCGCCGACAATTACCAGATCGAATTCTTCTGTTCCTTGATCGTACATCAAGCCGCCTCCTTGAACCGCGTTGCGGCGAATGGGGTAATCGGGTCCACGGACGCGGCGCCGGTCAGAATGCCGGGCAATTCCAACGCGTGGAACGCGGCAAGCGTGATGCCGCTGTGACAGATCGCGACCTGCACGCCCTCGGCATCGCCGATTTGGCCGTAGATCGGAAAGGAATCCGGGGTCATCACCCGGTAGGCCGCCCAGGTGCGAAGCACGCGTGCATGGCGCAGGATGGGAAGGATGCGAAGCGACCGTGCGACGCTGGGCGCGATATAACCCAGGTCGGTACCAAGATCGGGGGCATCTTCCTCGATGCTGGAGCCAAGGATGAAATGGCCGTAATTCGTTTGCCGGGCCTTGATGACAAAGACCTTCTGGTGGCCTTCAAATCGTTCGGTGATGATGGCCTGGCCCTTCTGTGGCCGGATCGGCAGATGAACGCCGACAGTCTCGGCCAACGCACGGGTACCGTTGCCCGCCGCGACAATGACCTGCCCCGCCTCGACACACCGATCATTACGGCGCAGGACATGCCCATCGCCATTGCATTCGATCGCCTCGACCGAAGGCCCGGAAACGATCTGGCCGCCCCGTGTCAGGATCGCGGCATGCAAGGCGCGAAGGAGCTTGATCGGATCGGCCGCGCCGTCGTGGGGAGAATAGGATGCCGCGACGACGTCCGCCCCGATCCGGGGCTCCAGCGCCTTGATCTCGTCATGGTCGATCATCCGAATATCAAGCCCGTCGCCGCTACAGGCGGCCATCATTTCGCGCACCTGACCGGCCCGGGTTTCCGCTTCAGAGGTAGACAGGCAGCACTGCAACCCGCCGCGTCGCTCATAGGCCACGTCGATCCCGGTATCCTGCTTCAGGTCTTCGGAAAACCGATCCCAAAGCAGCGAAGACCGCAGGGACAACCGGGTGTAGGCCGGGCATCGCAGCCCCTTGTTCTGCACCCAGACTAGCCCCCCGTTGCCACGCGAAGCGCGCAACGCCATATCTCCTTCGTCGAGCAGAACCACCTGTCGACTACGACGGAGGAGCCCGTAGGCGATGGCGGCGCCTGTGACGCCGCCGCCGATCACCGCAATGTCTGCAGTGATTGGATTGCCGTCACGCCGCATCTTGTGCCTGTGCCGCCTTGAACCGCTCTTCGTCCACCGCCGCGCGGACGGTGACTTCGACCAGGATGTCGGGCTTGGTGAACTGCGCGATGGTACAAATGCGGGCCGGTGGATCATTGCGGTCGACCCATTCGTTCCACACCGCATTCATCTCCTGAACGTCTTCGACATTCGCAAGCGTCACGTCGATCGAAAGGATCATCGCCTTGTCCGATCCAACCCGCGCCAGCCTGGCATCGACCCGGTCGAGCAATTCCTTCATCTGTCCACGGATGCCGATGTCGCGCTTGTAAGGCTTGTCCGGAGTGGCGGTGAAATGGGCCACGCCGTTGTAGACGGCGATCTGCCCGGTATGGGGCACCGGCCCCTCGTCGTTGCCAGGGTTCAGGCCCACGCGATGAATTTTCATGATTTTTCCACTTCTTGGTTTGATGTCAGGAGATGGGCAAGGCGCCCGGTGAATCGCTGGCAGCCATGCGGGCGCCAAGGCTGCACCACACCGTGTTGGTGCAGGGCGGCCGGGAAAAGCGATCGAATTCAAAGGCCGAGATATCGAAGCCCGTTGCACCATCGAGCACAGCGTCCGAAACCACCCGCCCGACCACCGGGCCCAACTGGAACCCGTGGCCCGAAAAGCCGAAGGCATGAAACACGTGATCGGCCGAAGGTGAGGGCGACAGGATCGGCAACCCATCGGTGGTATAGGCCTCCAACCCGTGCCAGGCGCGCTGGATGCGGCCGAGGCTCAGACCGGGGACCAGATGTCGGACGGTAAGGGCACTTTTGGCGAGACCGTCAAAGTCAACCGAGACCTTGCGGGTCTTCTCCGAATAACGCGCTCGATGCCCGCCGCCGATCAGCAAAGAGCCATTGGATGAGGCCTTGAGCGACATCCGGCCCTTGACCCGGCCGAGCACCGGCCCCTCGTAGCGCGGCACAGGAGTCGTCACCATCATCATCGGTGCCTCGACGGAAAGCTGTGCAAGGTCGCCGAACATGGCTGCCACCCTGGCCCCCCCGAAGCCCGCGCAATTGACGACCTCGGCTGCCGTGTATTCACCCTTTGACGTGGTCAGCGCCCAGCCCCCGGCAACCGGTCGTACCGCATCGACCCTGGCACCGTCCAGAAATCTGGCCCCCTTTCGCACGGCGGCTTCGCGGAAGGCGCGCATGGCTGCAAACGGGTTGGCGTAGCCGTCCGACCAGTTCGCCAGCCCGCCCACGACGTGCCGCCCGATCCCTGGCACCGCCGAGCGGACATCCTCGACAGGGATCAACTCCTCGAAGTCGTAGCCCAGGGCGCGCACCTGGTCGCGGCGTTCCCGCAGCGCTTCGAATTCGTCGGTCGTCTCGGCGACGAACAGGTGCCCGACACGCCGCAGGCCTGCATCGCTGTCGACCAGGTCCGGCAGCTCCTGCCAGATCCGGTCACTTGCGACAGCAAGTTCCAGTTCTGCCGGATGACGCCCCAGTCGACGCACCCCGCCAGCATTGGCCGCCGAGGCATGGCGACCGACGTGATCGCGCTCCAGCACAAGCACGTCTACCCCCCGAGCGGCCATGTGCAGCGCGGCCGAACAGCCTTGCAGACCCCCGCCGATGACAATGACATCGGCCGTATTGCGGTCTTGCCGGGCAGGCAGAATATCGTGGCGGCCCAGGCTCATGACTGCGCCTCGGATTTCACCGGTGTCCCGGCGACGATCATCCGGTGGCACAAAATCGTCAGGGCAATACCGCCGGCGGCATAATAGATCCCGCTCGCCATCGGTCCGATTGATGCCCAGAACAGCAGGCCACCGGCCACCACGAAGAGGGCGCGCTCGACCAGTGTCAGCATGCGCGTATGGTAGCCTTCGCTCACCCGCGGCATCAGCAGGAAGAACCCGCACATTACCGCAAAGTCAAAGAGCAGCTCCGGCACCGAGTCATCGAGCAGGTTGCCGAAGGCAAACACCAGCGGCACGATGTACAGCCCCTTGCCGATCAGCATCGACTGAAAGCCGGTCTTCATCGGCGGCGCGCCAGCCATGCGCGCGGCCACGATTGCGGTCATGCAGATCGGCGGCGTGATGGTGCTGTCCTGGCTGAACCAGAAGATGATCATATGCGCGGCAATGATCGGCAACCCGAGGTCGGCCAATGCCGGAGCGCCAAGCGTGGCGATCAGCACATAGGCTGCGCTTACCGGCAGGCCCATGCCCAGAACATACGACATAAGAGCGATGAAAATGATGGCCAGAAGGACACTGCCGCCGGACAGCGCGAGAATGACCGAAGTCACTTTCACCAGAAGCCCGGTAATCGCGATGACCGCATAGATGATCGCGGCGCAGGTGGCGATCGGCGTGATGCCCATCGTGGCGCGGCTGGCCCCCTCAAGCGCGACCAGCAGCTTCTTGGGTCCGATCCGCGTGCTGGCCCGGAAGAAGGAGATCGCCAGCGAGGACACGACGCAGGCGGAACTGGCCAAGTAAGGCGTGTATTCGAGCAGCATCAGCACCACAAGGACGACGATCGGAATGAAGATATGACCGTCGCGCGACAGCACGTCGCGAACTCTTGGCAGTTGGTCGAGCGACAGACCCTGCATTCCGGCCTTGCGTGCCTTTAGGTCAACGTAACAATAGAGCGAAACGTAATACAGGACCGCAGGCAGAACCGAGAAAGCCAACAGTGTGATCAGCGGGATATTGGTGAATTCCGACATGATCAGCACCCCGGCGCCCATCATCGGCGGTGTGAGCGCCCCGCCGACAGAGGCGCAGGTCTCGATGGCGGCGGCTTCATGGGGTTTGAAACCGCATTTCTTCATCATCGGGATGGTCAGAGCGCCGGTGGTGACGACGTTGCTGATGGTGCTGCCCGACAGCGTGCCCATCATGGCACTTGATACGATCGCCACCTTGGCCGGACCGCCCTTGCGGTGACCGGCAAGGCCCATCGCTAGGTCGGTGAAGATCCGGATCCCCCCCGAGACCTGGAGAAAGACGCCGAAGGTGATAAAGGTGAAAACGAAGGTCGCTGCGATCACGACGATGAAATTCACCATACCGGTCTGCAACAGGTAGATGGATTCCACGAGGTCAACCATTGTGCTGCCGCGATGGGCAAAGACGCTCGGCCAGTATGGTCCGGTGAGCGCATAGCCGATGAACACAAGCCCGACGATGACGATGACAAGTCCGACGGTGCGTCGGGTCGCCTCAAAGACGCAGATCACGGCGAGAATGCCTGCGATCATGTCGGTCGTACGGATCTCGCCCGAATAGGGGATGCGGGTCTCGAAGCGGCCGGCATTCAGCAGGCCCCAGCCCAGCACCACGAAGCTCACCACCGCGAAGACCCAATCCATTGCGGTCGGCATGTGTGACGTTATTTCGTCGGTCGGACGGGCGGGGTAGAGAAGGAATATGATCGGGATCAGAACCGTCAGGTGCAGAAAGCAGATGACATAGGGTCCTGGCGAGATGACGAAGCCCCAGTACAGTGTCAGCAGGCAGATGCTGGCCGTCACCAGAGTGATCGCGTGCCCCAGGAGGCCACCAGGCCGCCGTTGACCGTGTGGAAAAATGAACTTTCGGAAGTCATCCCAAGAAGTGTCCATAGGAAGGTGTCGCTCCGGTATAGGAGGTTGCAGTTGTTGCCCGCCGTGGATCGCGCCGCGCACCGGGTAATGGCGCAACCGGACGGCCCAGGCCGCCCGGGTTCTTCGCCGAGGATTTCCGGATCAGTCGATCCAGCCTTGTTCCTTGTAGAATTTCAGAGCGCCGGGATGGATCTCGATACCGAGACCCTTGACCATGTCTTCAGGGTTCCAGCTTGCCAGGCTGCCGACGGCATTGACCATGCGCTGCTTGTTGTTGGCGACGTTCTTGACCAGTTCGTAGACCAGTTCCTCGTCCAGTTCCGCCGTGCCGAAAAGCAGCGTCGGCATGGCCACGGTCTTGGCCGGTGCCTTCTGGTTGGGATAATGCTCGGAAGTCAGTTCAAAGACATCGAAGCCAAGCTCGTTGGTCAGCTCTTCAATCACCGCGTCGCTGAACCCCATGATCTGGGAGTCGCGAATCCGCATCTGCTCGATGATGATCGGATGCGGCGGCGCGAACATGAAGGAAGCCATGTTCACCTGGCCGTTCTGCCAGGCGTCCTTGCGTCCGTCGGTGCTCAGCTGCTGCACGCGACCCCCGGCTTTCTTGATCTCGTCGAGCGGCAGGCCATATTTTTCGAACATGCGTTCCACGATGAAATGCATCGACGATCCGCTGACTTCCGAGGCAAGAATGATGTCGCCGGAAACATCCTTCAGCTCGTCGAGCGACGAGATGCCGACGCTGTCGGCCACCAGGAAATGGAACGGATAGGCATTCAACGCCAGGATTGCCCGCAGGTTGTCATAGCCTTCGTTCGGGTTGACGTCGTTGCCGCCATCCTTGGCCATTTTCAGAAACGGGCCGTAGGACAGACCCATGTCGGACTTTCCGACCCCGACGCGCGCGACATTGCCGATTGCCCCTGCTCCAGGGATCACCGAGACCGGCTGCCCGTCGAAAGAGGTGTTGGCCAGGTCGGCGATGGTGGCACCGGTGGGAAACCACGATCCGCCGGTGCCGGCGGTGATGATCTGAACCGGCTTCTGATCCGCCGCGACCGAACCGGCAACCGATGCCGTGATCGCAAGTGCCCCCACCATCCCGGCGATGACGCCCTTGACGCTGGTTTTCACGGAATGATTTTTCATTTTTCTCTCCTCCAGGATCGCTCAGACCCCGTCTGTTGGTTGATCGGCCAACGCGACCGATGGTCTTTGCACTGTCACCCGGCACCTCGGATCGGACCGATTGCACGCGCGTGCAATCAAACGCTACTGGCGGAATGATCCGCTTGTCAACACCTTGAAAAATCCAACGCACGCGCCGAGAATCCTTGACATGCGATCATGCTGGCCCGTGTGTCGACACCACCGCATCGAACGGCGCCAACCGCCGTGCTGTCGCTGGCCCTCACGGTGAAGCCGTTGTGTCATGGAGGAATTGTTGAAGAAATCCGAAGCGTTACGAGTTCGAAGAGCAACGGCGCAAGACGTCGCCAGGCTTGCCGGTGTTTCGCGTTCCGCGGTATCGCGCACGTTCACTCCCGGCGCGGCCGTGTCGCCAGCTACCCGCCAGAAAGTTCTGACGGCGGCAGAGGAATTGCGGTACGTGCCGAATGCTGCTGCCCGCAGCCTGATGACCAAACGCTCAAATCTGATCGCAGTTGTGGTTTCGAATCAGGCAAACACGACCTATGGACATCTGCTCGAATGCTTCAGCGGCAAGCTGATGGAGATCGGCTACAATGTGTTCCTGATCACCGCGGTTGAAGCGACGACAGATGAAGATCAATTGCTGCAAATGCTTCGCTATCCGGTCGACGGATTTGTTGTGACTGCTGCGGCCTCGCTCGAGTTTTCCCGACAGATCTGCAAGCACTGTGTGGCGCTTGGTATCCCTGCGGTGACCCTGAACCGCACCTTTGAAGATATCGATCTGAGCTCAATCAACTGCGACCACAAGGGCGGCGGCGCCATGGCCGCCAACGTTCTGGCTGACAGTGGATTGAAACGTCTTGGGATTATTGTCGGTCGGGAGCCCACGACTGTAAACACCGAGCGCATGAATGGCTTTCTCGAGCGCGTGGCCGAGCGCGGACTCGCGCCACCTGCTGTCGTCAGGGCGCGACAGTTCAACTTTGAAAGCGGCTATGAGGCTGCCGCTGACCTGCTTGCGAAGAATCCAGATATCGAAGGCTTGTTTTGCGTCAATGACCAGATTGCCATCGGTGCCATAGAGATGGTCCGCAAGGACCTGAAGTTGCGCGTGCCCCAGGACCTTTCCATCATCGGATTTGACAACATGCCCTCCGCCGCGTGGCCGAGCTTCGACCTGTCGACCATTCAACAGCCAATCGAGGAAATGGTTGACGAAACACTTCGCCTGCTCATGAAGACCATCGACAACGATGCATCCCCGACCACCCACGCCGTGCTTCCGGTCCAACTCGTGCGTCGCGGAACGACTTTTTTACCCCATGATCGCGGTGTGATCTGACTGTGCCGGTGGCCTCTCCCGCGGCACTCTCCGTTCGAGGGTTGCGCCAGATTGGCTGGTGCCGTGCCTCAAGAATGCAGCCGGTGTTCCGGTCTTTCAGTTACCCACAAGTATCCATCGGCGGATTTGCCATGCGGAAACCTTCGACGAAGCCGGCGAGTCGGGAGAAGCCTAGCGATATGACCGTCGTCCCCGACGGCGGGTCGGACGCGCGGTCGGATTAGCCGCCGAGCCACGCGACCGACCTGACATGGAAGTCGAGGTCTCAGGGTGCCGGGCACCTCATTTCCGGCACTGCGTGGTCGAGCGGGCTGCACTCATCGCCCAAACACCAGTCCAGCCATAGCCCGCTCCGACCTTGTTCTACTGGCAAGGCCGGATGTGACGAAGCATGACGTGCCTGGCGTTGCGCAACTTTTGCGCATTTCCGTCTGCCTCCCGAAAAAATTCAGCGTAAATTGTATACGAGCTGTCTATTAATGGTATATGAAGAGAGGCACATGATCCGAGGCCCTATCCATGCAATTTGACCTACTTCTGAAATCCGGCACCGTGGTGACCGAAACCGAAAGCCGACAGGCCGATGTCGGCATCAAGGACGGCAAGATCGTCGCCATTGGCAGCACACTTGACGGCGAAGCCGCCGAGGTGATCGACGCCTCGGGCCGCCTCGTCCTTCCTGGCGGGATCGACAGCCACGTGCATATCGCACAGCCGTCGGGTGATGGCATCGTCATGGCCGATGACTTCGAAAGCGGCACGCGCTCGGCTCTTTTCGGCGGCAATACGACGATCATGCCCTTCTGCCTGCAAGAGCGCGACGGCGACCTGCGCAGCGCCATCAACTGGTATCACGGGCTGGCCGAAAACCAGCTTTACACCGATGTCGCCTTTCACCTGATCGTCGCCAATCCCAGCCCCGGTGTGCTCGGCCAGCAATTGCCGGCGGCGATCAAGGATGGCTACACCTCGATCAAGGTCTTCATGACCTACGAAAACCTGCGCCTCAACGATGCCGAGTTGCTCTCTACCTTCGACGTGGCGCGCGAACACGGCGCGACAATGATGATCCATTGCGAAAACGAGGATGCAATCCGCTACCTGGTCGAACGGCACGAGGCCAATGGCAATGTCCTCCCCCGCGCCCACGCAACCACCCGTCCAGTCCCGGTCGAACGCGAAGCCACGCACCGCGCCCTTTCCCTGGCCGAGATCGTCGATTTGCCGATCGTGATCGTGCATGTATCGAATGCCGCCGCCATCGAGGAAATCCGCCGCGCCCGCGCCAGGGGCATGAAGGTGACGGCGGAAACCTGTCCGCAATACCTCGTGTTGACCGAGGATGACCTCGACGGCATGGACTGGGAAGGGGCCAAGTTCGTCTGCTCCCCCCCGCCGCGCAATACCGAGGAACAGGCCGCCTGTTGGGAAGGGCTGACCGACGGGACCTTTGATCTGTTTTCCTCGGATCACTGCCCGTTCCGCTATGAGGGCACGGATGGCAAGATGAACCCGATGGGGGCCAGGAACTTCCGCTATATCCCCAACGGCATTCCCGGTGTCGAGACGCGGCTGCCGATCCTGTTTTCCGAAGGCGTCGGCAAGGGCCGCATCGATCTGCAACAATTCGTGGCCCTGACCGCGACCAACCACGCCAAGACCTATGGGCTTTTCCCGCAGAAAGGCACGATCGCGGTGGGCTCGGATGCCGACATTGCCATCTGGGATCCCGAACTGACCCGAACCGTGACCCACGAAAGCCTGCATGACGGCGCCGATTATTCGCCTTATGAAGGCATGACCCTGACGGGCTGGCCCACCACCGTGGTGCTGCGCGGCAAGGTCATGGTTTGCGATGACGCATTGGAAGGAGAACTCGGTGACGGTCAATATCTTTCGCGGTAAATTCAAATGTTCCCCGTCTTGGTGCAGGACGAGCGCGTGAGCCGAGAGATCAAAGACACGGTCAAGGTCGCCCCGCGCAAGCGTACCAGCGCCCTGTCCGAGCAGGTGCGCCAGCGCCTGAACGAGATGATCCGCAATCGGGATCTGATCGGGGGGCAAGTGATCACGGAAGAGCGCCTGGCCGAAACGCTGGGCGTGTCGCGGACCCCGCTGCGCGAGGCGCTGTTGCGCCTCGAAGGTGAAGGCATGCTTCAGAAAAACGCCGGCCGCTCCTTCATGGTGCGGCAGGTGGATTTCACCGAATACATGCAAAGCCTGAAGATGCGGCGCATCATCGAACCCGAAGCCGCGGCGCTGGCCGCGGTCCGGGTGCCAAAGGCCGAACTGACCGAGATGCGCCAGGAAATCGAGGCGTTGCACAATGCGCAGGACGACCGCGAACACACCCGCGCGCATTGGAATTGCGATGACAAGCTGCACCGGCTGTTTGGCTATCATTCCGGCAATCAGGTGATGTACGGCGTGATCGAACGCCTGCGCGTCACCACGCGGCTGTTTGAGGTGACGGATATCCGGCAACGGGTCGAGGCGGACCATGCGCAGCATCTGGAAATTCTTGATGCGCTTGACGCCGAAGATGCCGATTGGGCCCGACGCGCGGTCGATGCCCATATCGGCAGCCTCATTTCCTATTCGCTTGAGCAATTCACCTGAAGATCAGCCCAGTAGGATCACCCCAGTGGATCGCGGTTCCAGTTCTTGTAGATGAGATAGCGTGCATTTCCCGGCCCGATGGCCCCGAACCACTGCGGGCAGTAGGGCCCCATCCATATCGCATCACCGGCGGCCACCGGATACCAGGCGTCCTCCAGCCGATAGACCCCGCCGCCGTTCAGCAGCATCAGCCCATGTTCCATGAAATGCGTTTCGACATAGGGCAGGCTGGCCCCGGGCGAGAAATTCATCACGTTGATTTCCATGTCAAAACCTGGGCCTTCGGGCAGCAGTTTCTGCAACATCAGCCGGTCGTCACCCTTCATCGGTTGCGCCGCAACCTGCGGGATGGAGGACACCACCGGCGCAGGCGGCGGCGTGCCCTCCATCGGCCTGTAGCGCCGTTCGAGTACAAGTATTTCGGACCCCGCCCCCAGTGTCAGCGCATGTTGGCACCCCGCTGGCAGAAAGGCATAGCCTTCATGCGGCAAATCCGTGGGGCCAGCGCCCTCCAGATCGATCGCCACCCCGCCTGCGCGGTGCAGCACGAACCGTTCAACATCCGCTCTCGCCGCGCCGATCCTCGTCTCCTGCTGCGAGCGTGCCAGGAAAAAGGTGAACTCGGCCCCGAGCGCCGGGGTGATCAGGTGAACCAGCCTACAGCCAGGCCAATGCGGCAACGTGACCTGTTCATGGCTGTCGGGACTGATGACTGCGTGTTTGTCTGCAAAAGCAGAACGCGTTTCACCGAAAGTCTGTCTCATGCCTGTACCCTTTCGCACTCGGTTACCAGGACCGCGCGCAGGCGGTCGATTTCTTCGGGGGCCAATTCCCGCATCGGGCGCTTCATCCGGTCGCTTGCGATATGGCCTTGCAGGTGCAGGCAAGCCTTGAGGCGGGCGTTGGCCAGATAGGCCGGCGCGCGACGGTAAATTTCGCGCGACAGCGGATAGATCGCATCGTGAAGCTCCCGCGCCCTGCCCCAGTCGCCGGCGTTGCAAGCCGCGAAAAGCCCGGTGACAAGCTCTGGCACGATGGCGGCAAGCGAGACCTGGCTGCCATCGGTGCCGATCTGGTAACAGGCAAACAGGTGTTCATCGCCCGAGGCCATGACCGACACGCCGGGACGCTCTGCCTTGATCCGCCGCCGCAGCTCTTCGTAGGCGGCGACTTCCCAGGCGCCTTCCTTGATGCCCGCGACCGCCTCGATCTGGCACAGCCGCGCCAGCAGGTCGACATCATAGGACAGGTGCCCCCAACCCAGCGGCGCCTTGTAGAGCACAATCGGCAGGCCGCAGGCCTGCGCAACGGCGCGGTGATGTTCAACCACGATGCCCGGATCCGCGCCCATCGCCCAATGATTGGGCGGAAACAGCAGCACCGCATCCGCCCCGGCGCGGGCTGCGTCCTCGGCCTCACGCATGGCGGCGGCGGTGGATTCCGAGGTCACGCCCACGGTCAGGAAACTGTCGTCGGGCACCGCCGCGCGCACCACCTCGGTCACGCGCCGCCGCTCGTCCAGCGACATCAGCCCGCCCTCGCCTGCATGGCCGTTGATCAGCAGCCCGCCAATCCCCTCGGCGCGCGCGATGCGCCCCGCGTGGGCGGCCAGCTCTGTTTCTGACACGGCCCCGTCGCGGGTCAGCGGGCAAAGGGTGGCGGCATGAATGCCTGTCAGGCGGGGAACATCGAGCAGTGCGGCGGTATCTGTCACGTGCGATCTCTTTCGTTGATTGGGCCTTGGCCGGGCAGAAGCCGGTCGATGGGGAAAAGGGGCATCTCGGGGGTTTGGCCCAGGATGGCCTGGGTCAGGCATCGGGCCATGTAGGGCGCGCTGGTATAGCCCGAATGGACCGAGCCGATCACCCAGGCACCGGGATGGCCGGGCACCGGGCCGACGGCGGGCAACGCATCGGCGGTTTCCGCCTCGAACCCGGTCCAGATGCGGACGATGCGACTGTGCCGCAGCGCCGGGATGGCATGCACGGCCAGCCGCGCATTGCCCACGGCGCTGGCGGCGGTGGCCCGATGAGTGCCGCTGGCACGGTCGCCCACCCCCTGCCAACCGCCGCCGATCACCACGGTGCCATGCGGATATTGTTTGAGCGACAACAGCCCGCTGGCAATCCCCAGCACCGTGCGCATCACCGGCGCCGCGCGCTCGGTCACCGCAAGCTGGTTGATCAGCGTCTTGATCGGCAGGTCGATCCCCAGCCATTTCAGCATCGGCTCGATCCAGACACCGCCAGCCAGAACCACCTGACGTGCCGCGACACCGCCCCCGTCGGACCGAATGTCATAGCCGCGCCCCGAGGGCGAAACGCCGGAAACAGGCGTGTATTCCCGCAGCTCCACCCCCGCCTCGGCCAGCGCCCGGCGATAGGCCAGCCCGGTAAGATAGGCGTTGGCATAGCCGTCAACCGAACAATGGCTCGCCATGCGGATGGCAGGATTCACCCCCGGCTCGATCCCGGCGGCCTCTTGCGGCGAGACCAGACGGATCGGCGCACCGGCGGCGCTTCGCGCCTCGGCACGTTGCGACAGGATCTCTTCCTCGGCCTCGGTAAATGCCAGTGACAGCCCGTCGCAGGCCACCACGCCCACGTCATGGCCCAGCCACTCCGGCGCCTTGACCCACATCTCATGCGCCCTGAGCGCGTAGGGGATCAAGGCCGCGCGGGTCATCTGCATGGTCAGCGTGCCGGCATTCGTCCCCGAAGCCTGCCGCGCCAGCGCGCCCTGATCAAACAGCACCACGCGCATCCCTTCGCGCGCCGCGAAAAGTGCCACGCTCGCGCCCTGGATGCCGCCGCCGATGACGGCCAGATCATACGTCATTTGGGTCATAGCGGCGCCGGTTTCGGAACGGGAATGTCGGAATAGTCGAACTCGCCAATCAGCCGGTCCATGCTGACCGGGCGCACGGGCGCGCGGGGCGTGAACCGCAGGTCCCCCCCCGGCGACAGAAGCCCGGCGGCGTTCAATCCGCACATCCGGCCCTGGCACGGCCCCATGCCAAGACGCGTGAAATGCTTGAGCTGGTTCATGTCGGCAGCGCCACCGGCCACCGCTGCATCAATGTCCGAACGCCGCACGTCCTCGCACCGGCACACAACACAATCCGGCGGCATATGCGCCAGATCCTCCTCTGGAAAGGCCATCAGCCGACACGAGGCATCGGCAAAGCGCCGGGCGCGCGCCAGACGACGGCGTGCAGGCCGGGATTGTTCTGCAAACGCCTCTGCGCTCAGCGCGCCGTGATCGCGCGCAGCCGCGAGCCCGGCAATCTGCCCCTGAAAGACCGAAGGCAATGCGCCATGCACTCCCGCGCCATCGCCCGCCGCATAAAGCCCCGGCACCGAGGTCCGTTGATCGGCGTCAACCTCGGTGCGATAGCCGCCGCGCAGCCGGTCACGGGTTTGCGCCGCGCCAAGAAGCCGGTGCAACTCGTCCGCCGGGGTCAGCCCGTTGCCAATATAGAGCGTATCCGCGGAAATTTCGGTTTGGCGGCCGCTTGGCAGATGCCGCACCGTGACGCCATCCAGCACCGGATCGCCCCCCGCGGCCACGATCGCGCTTTGCCGCAGGATCGGAACCCGCGCCGCCGCAAGCCGCGCCATCCACTGCGCGCCACGCGTCAACATCATGGGCAGAGCAGCAAAGCCCGGCGCCGCACGCAGCCAATCGCCCCGACCGGCACGGTCGACAATCGCGCGCGGACGCAGACCCAGCTCAAGCGCCTTGGCCGCAACGGCAATCAGCAGCGGCCCCTGTCCGGCGATCACGATCTCCTTGCCCGGCAGGGTCTTTTCCGCCTTCATGATCGCGGTCGCCGCCGCCAGACCAAAGACACCCGGAATCGTCCACCCCGCAAAGGGCAGCACCCGCTCCATCGCGCCGGTGGCCAGGATCAGGCGCGGGGCCTGCAATTCGCGGTTGCCCTGCTCTGTCAGGCACTGCACCACGAACCCCGGCCCGGCATCCCAGACCTCGGCCCCGGCCAGCAGATCGACCGACGCCTCCTGCAATCGCGCTCGCAGCGCCTGGCCCTGCCGGCCATCGGCGTCCCTGGCGGCGGCCACCTGCGCCTGTGCGGTGCGCGGTGCGCGCCAGACCTGACCGCCCGGCGCCGGGCCTTCGTCGATCAGCGCCACGCGCAATCCTGCACCCGACACAGCCAGTGCCGCCTCGCCACCCGCCGGCCCCGCGCCAACGACGATCACGTCATGCGACCCGTTCATTCCACCGCCCCCGCGCCGCGCAGACGCAACACCATGCCCGCCGCCACCGGCGTTTGACAGGCGCGGCGAATCACCCCGTCGATCTCGATCGCGCATTCCTGACAGGCGCCCATCATGCAGAAAGGCCCGCGCGGTGTGCCCGCATCCGGAGAGACGCGAAAACGGTAGATGCCCCGCGCCAGAAGCGCCCCCGCCACCGTCTGGCCGGGCACGCAATCGACTGGTTTTCCGTCTACAACCACCTGAATTGCCTCATTTTCAGTCATCTTTGGAAGCACCCGTCCCAGCATGTCTCAAGAAAGTTGTTTACTTGTATGAGTTTTGTATACAGTTTGAGTGCAGGGTGAACAATAGGTTTACCGCACCGTCAGACAAAAACAGGGAACACAGACTCATGATGACTTTTTTCAAGCGCGCGATGGGCGCCGGGGTGGGCGCTCTTCTCACCGCATCCATGCTGTTGCCCGGTACGGCAGAAGCCCGGTCGCTGGATGAAATCCTGTCCTCCGGCACGCTCAAGGTCGGTGTGAACCCGACACTGCCGCCGCTGGGCATCTATGACGAAACCAACCAGATCGCAGGCTTCGACGTCGATTTCTCGCAGAAGATCGCCGACATGCTGGGCGTCGAGCTTGAGGTGGTGCAGGTTGGATCGCCCGACCGCATCCCCTTTGTCGCCAGCGGCAAGATCGACATCGTCATGGGCGCCATGACCCGCAACCCCGAACGCGCCAAGGTCATCGACTTCACCCTGCCCGTGCATACCGAAGTCTTCGGCGTGCTGACCACCGAGGAAAAGGGCTACAGCGACTGGAAGGAACTGAACACCTCCGACGTGACGATGGTTCAGGTGCGCGGCTCGACCCCGGTGAAGTTCATCGAGGAAAACCTGCCCGAAGCCGAGGTTCTGCTGCTCGACAACTACCCTGACGTGATCCGCGCACTGGCCCAGGGCCGCGGCGACGCGATGCTCGACGTGGTGGATTTCGTCGGCGAACACATGAACAAGCATGACGTCGCATGGAAAGTCGTCGAAACCCCGGTCGACATCTACTACTGCGCGCTCGGCGTCGCCAAGGGCAGCACCGGCCTGAAGGAATGGCTCAACGTGGCGATCTTTGAACTGCACCGCGATGGCGTGGTCGACGATCTCTGGGTCAAGTGGTTCGAACGCCCGATGATCCGTGACGTCGAAATGTCGCCCTGGTTCTGATTTCTCTCCCCGCGCAATCAGGGTCCCCGCCGGCTGTGCCGCGGGGGCCTTGCCTTCGGACTGGCACATACGGGTAATCGATGGACTATACTTTCCAGTACGGCCAGGTCTGGCCTTACCTCCCCTATCTTCTCAAGGGCGCGTGGCTCAGCCTGCAGATCGCCTTTCTCGCCTTTTGCGGCGGCATGTTGATCGGCACCGCCTGCGCCGCAGTCAAGACATTCGGCAGTGGCTGGATGCGACACGGGGTCAATGCCTACGTGGTGTTCTTCGTCAACACGCCGCAGCTGGTGCAAATCTACTTCCTCTATTTCGCCCTGCCCGACATGGGCATCTTCCTCAGCTCCTACATGGCGGTGCTGCTGGGCATGACGCTGAATGCCGGCGCCTACCTGACCGAGATCCAGCGCGCCGGTTTCGAAAGCCGCCGCCAAAGCGAGATGGAAGCCGCCGAGGTGCTGGGCTTCTCCCGTTGGCAGCAGATCCGCTACGTGATCCTGCCGCATGTGGCCAAGGTGCTGTTTCCGCCGCTGTCCAACCACTACATCCTGATGACGCTCGGCACGTCGATGGCCGCGATCTTCGGGGTCGAGGAACTGACCGGCCGCGCCTTCAACATCAACAGCGAAACCTTCCGCTCGCTTGAGGTCTTCTCGATCGTGGCGGTGATCTACGTGGTGGTCACGCTGGTCGCCTCGGTGCTGCTGGCGCTGTTTGGCCGCTTTGTCTTTCGCGCGAAAATGAGGGTAGTGTGATGGGCGAACTGGCCGAACTCCTGACCTATTACAACGTGATCTTCCTGCTCAAGGGCATGGGAACCACCTTCGCGCTCTCTGCGCTTGGCTGCATCCTTGGCGGTCTTTTCGGCACCGCGCTGGCCGTGGCGCGGCTGACCACCGGGCCGCTCACCCTGCCCCTTCGGGCGCTGGCCCTGGTGTTCACCGAATTCTTCCGCCGGGTGCCGTTTCTTGTCACGCTGATGCTGTGTTTCTTCATCTTTCAGTTCAGCGGGCTCGATGTCTCGACCTTCACCGTGGGCTGCGTGACCGTCGTGCTGATCGGCACCGCCTTTCTGGCAGAGATCGTGCGCGCCGGGCTGCAATCGGTGCATCCCAACCAATGGCATGCCGCCGAGACGATGAATTTCACCCTGCTGCAAACCATCCGCTACGTGGTGCTGCCGCAGGCCTGGACGGTGATCCTGCCGCCGGCCTTCGGCTTCTTCATCCTCTTCATCAAGGACAGCGCGCTGGCCTCGCAGATCGGGGTGATCGAGCTCACCTATGTGGGCAAGGTCTTCAACAACCGCGGCTTTTCCGCCGGCGTGTCCTTTGGCGTGATCCTCGTGGCCTACTTCATGCTGTCCTACCCCCTGTCCCGCCTTGGCGCGAAACTGGAGAAAAAACTTGGCTCATCTCGAACTCGATAACATCAGCGCCGCCTATGGAAAATTGCGGGTGCTCGACGGGATCGACATCTCGGTCGGCTCGGGCGAAACCGTCGGCCTGATCGGCCCCTCCGGATCCGGCAAAAGCACGATCCTGCGGGTGTTGACCGGCCTGCTCAAACCTGATGCCGGCGTGGTCCGCGTGGGTGGCGCGCCGATCAACTTTGACAAACCGGCCGAGATCCGGCGATTGCGCGACCGCGCGGCCATCGTGTTTCAGCAATACAACCTGTTTCAGAACCTGACCGTGCTGGAAAACGTCATGATCGCGCCCACCAAGGTACGCGGGCGCAAGCCCAAGGAGGTGCGCCCCGAGGCCGAGCATCTTTTGGCCAAGGTCGGTCTGGCCGACAAGATGGACAGCTACCCCGACCAGCTTTCCGGTGGCCAGCAACAACGCGTCGCCATCGCGCGCGGGTTGTGTCTGAAGCCCGAAATCCTCTTGCTGGACGAGGTGACGGCCGCGCTTGACCCCGAGCTGGTGAGCGAGGTGCTCGATACAATCCGGGGCCTGGCCGAAGACGGCATGACCATGCTGATCGTCAGCCACGAAATGGGCTTCATCCGCGAAATCAGCGCCCGCGTCGCCTTCATGGCCGATGGCAAGGTGGTCGAGCTGGGCGCGCCCGCACAAATCTTTGATGCCCCCGAAAAGGAGAGAACCCGTGATTTCGTCGGAAAAATCCTGCGCCACTGACGGCCTGCCCGCCCATCTGCCCGGCGCCGACCTTCTGGTGGGCGCGGTGGACGGGCATGTGCACGCCTGCCCCCACATCAATCACCGCTCGCTCGACGTGTTCGAAGCCACCCGCATGGCCGCCGCCGCCGGGATGCGCGCCATTGGCCTGATGGACAATTTCGCCAATACCTCGGGCCTTGCCGCGCTGGCCAATCGTCAGTTGGGGCATCTGGGCGTCGAGGTCTTTGGCGGGCTCATCATGGAACCTCCCGCCGGCGGGATCAGCGCCGAGGCCGTGCGCATCGCGCTGAAGCTGGGCTATGGCGCACCCGGCGACGGGGCGCGCTTTGTCTCGCTGCCCACCCATCACACCCGCCACATCGCACTGTTGGAGAACCGGTCCGAGGACCATGTCGCGCGCTGTCTGGCCATACCCGAAAGCGGCCCCCTGCCCGATCCCCTGCCCGAGATCCTTGACCTGGTGGCCGAATCCGACGTGGTTCTGAACACCGGCCACCTCTCGTCGGTGGAAGCGCTGCGCGTGGTCGATGCGGCGCGCGCACGGGGCGTCACCCGCATTCTGGTGCCCGCCAGCCATTATGACGCCGCCACTGTGACCGAGCTGGCCGGAATGGGCGCGCATGTGGAGTTCTCGTTCTTCTTTGCAAGCCATGCCCCCCAGACCGGGCTGACCCATGTGGACGCCGCCCGCAACACCGTACCGCCGGTAAGCGCCCCCGAAATGGTCGCCCTTGTTCGCGCGGCCCCGGCAGATCAGGTGGTGCTATCTGGTGATTGCGGCGTGTTCCTCCTGCCGCCGCCGGTCGAAGGGCTGCGAGAGTTCCTCTTGCTGCTGGAAAGCTGCGGCCTGCCCCGCGACGCGCTGCGCCGCATGACCGGCGAAACACCCGCCGCGCTGTTCAAGGTCGCGCCCTAGGCAGAGATGATCAGGACACCGTTTCAATGGCAAACTGACGCAGGGACCGAATGTGCCCTGCCATCGCCTTGCGCGCAAGTCGCGCATCGCGGGCCTCCAAAGCATCGAGGATGGCTTCATGCTGGCGGGTGTCTGGTTCCAACCGTTCCGAAAGGCGGTCAATCTCGAACATCTTGGTACTGGCGCGCAGGGAATGAAGCATGTTGGCCATCACCCGGTTGCCGCAGTTTTCGATCACCAGCCCGTGCACGTCGTCATCCGACCGCCAATGGGCCAGCATGTCATAGGGCTGTTGCTCTTTCACCGCGTGCAACGTCTCACGCGCCCGGGCGATGGCCGCGGGATCGACCCGATCGACGCAAAGCGCCGCCGCCTCGGCTTCCAGAAGCTCCCTGACCTTCAGGCTTTGCAGGTATTCGCTCAACTCGACCTTGCGCACCTGGAAGGATCGGTTGGCGGACTTGACCAGCACGCCCTGTGCCTCAAGCCGCTGCAAGGCATGGCGCAACGGGGTGCGTGAAATACCCAGAAGGTCGGCAATCTGCTGCTCCACGATCACGCTGCCAGCGGTAAGTTCGCGCTGTTCGATCATCGTCGAGATCGCATCGTAAGCCTGACCCGCCAACGTACCTCGACGCTGCGGCAACGCGAGGTCAGAGGAAGGCGGCTGTTTGGTCATGACATCATTCTTTTCAACTCTGGTGGCCCCGGGATGAAAGCCGGTATTCCGCCCCGGAACCCGACTTTGCGTTGCCCCTGCGGCACGTATCGGAAAATTCAGTTTGGCTTAACGGCTCAAGTCCGGAAGTCAACGGTATCCTAACCGGATACCATGCCACAGGCAAAGGTGGATCGCGTGTTCCGGTATCTGCCGCTTGCGTGCACGACCCGGGTGCCGGGATCATGGGCGCGACGCCCGGACGATTGACTCCGGGCGCGGCGGCAATGCCGGTCTTGCGTCAGGCGTCAGGTGCCAATTCAAACAGGATGTCCTGCGCGCCTTCCCAAAGCACCAGATTGCCCAGCTTCATCAGGTTTTCCTGTCCGCTGGTGATGGTGACAAAATGGTTGCCCGCAAGCTGCCCCATCTTGGATGAGAAATCGACGCCGCCATAGGCCAACAGGATTTCCGTCTCCGAGATCCCGCCGGGATAGAGAATGATATGCCCCGGCGCGGGGTGCGAGGTGTGGTTTTCATAGCCGACGCCAAAGTCGAAGTCGCCCAGCGGGATCCACACGCCTTCGCCACTCCAGCGCACGTGCACCAACTGGCCCTTGTAAGGCAGCTTTTCGCGGAACACGGCGCAGGTTTGGGGCGCGGCCTCTTCCTCCAGAACTGCGTCAAACTCGTAGGGGCCTGCCTTGATTTTCAGCTTGGTCATGATGTGCCTTTCGTCATCTGTTGAACCGGTCGAATGAGAATGCAGAGAGATCCTGCCGCAACGTGCCATGCAGCGCCGCCTGCGCCACTTCGCGGCCCATCAGCGGCCCGAGCGTATAGCCATTGGCAGTTGCGGCGACGGTCACGCCGGGATGGCCCGGCACAGCACCGATCAGAGGTGCGCCGTCGATGTCGATGTTCATCGCGGCCCAGCTGCGCAGCACGCGCAACCCGCCCACCGCGGGCACCGTGCGCGCCGCCACCCACAGGTTGCCTTCGAGGCTGTCGGGCAGAACACGTGATTGCCCGCCCGGGCCGGTCTCGGCCGTCCAGGCACCGCCGATCAGGATCGTACCGGCCTGGGTTTGTTTCATCGTCAGGTGCCGATCGGCATGGGCCACAAGGCAGGGCAGCACTGGCGCAGTGCGCTCCGTCACCACCATCTGCAAGGGCGCGCCCTTTACCGGAATATCAGCCCCCAGCATGCCGCCCAGTTGCGCCGACCAACCGCCGGCCGCGATGACGATACGCGGTGCCCGGATCGTTCCGCGCGCGGTGGCAATTTCATAACCGTCGCCGGCGCGGGCAATGCCCGTCACCGGTGCCTGCTCTTCGAAAGACACGCCCTGGGCCTTTGCCGCCGCAACCAGGGCCCGCGAGGCCGCAAGCGGATTGATCTTGCCCTCGCCCGGGCACCAGGCCGCGGCAACCATGCGCGGGGAAATCTCTGGCGCGATCTGGCGCAAGCGGTCGGGGCCGATGATCTCGGTCGTGATGCCGACCCGCGCTTCGGAACGCGCCTTCTGTTCGAGAAAGGGGATCTGTGCTTCGGTTTCCGCCACCATCAACCCGCCAGAGGTGACCATCTCGAAGTCCGCGCCAAACTGCTGCTCAAGCGCGCTCCACAGCGCGATGGATTCCTGCTGAAGCGGCAGGGTCCGCAGTTGCAGGTCGCCGCCGCCCACCGCCTTTTGTCCAAAGTCCCAGGACAGAAGTTGCAGGTGCAGGCTCCCCGCGTTGCCGCCCGATGCCTCGGCATTGAGCCAGCCACGTTCCAGCACCGTGACCTTTGCGCCCTGCCGTGCGGCAAACAGCGCGGCGGAAATGCCGGTGATGCCGCCGCCAATGACAACAAGATCAGCGCTGTCGCGATGCAGCGGCATGTCGGGCGGCGGGCCTGGCCGGGCCGCCGGCGCGCTTTCGCGGTGGCCGCCCCATTCCGGCTTTTCGATCCCCATTGCGGACACAGGGATGGGCTTGGCCGGGAGTTGCGGCGCAAAAAGCCGTTCGGGCGATTGCGGCGCGCCACCCTCGGCCAACAGCCGAAGCGCGACCGGCACGCAGTACCGGCCCTGACAGCGGCCCATGCCCATGCGCGTCGCGCGTTTCAACGCGCCGGGATCGCGCGCGCCGTCGCGGATGCAGTCGCGCAGATCGCCTGCGGTGACGGCCTCGCAGCGACAGACCATCGTGTCATCGCTCGGCGTCCCCGGGGGAGGGGCATCAAAGAGTGACCACAGAGCGGACTGGAATTTGCGGGCCTTGGCAAGCGGTGCGGTGCTGACATCCGGCGCGGTCAGCCCCAAAAAGCCGGCGATCCCGGCACCCGCCAGCGCGCCTTGTGCCTGTGCCGCAGGCGCGCCGCCCATGCCGCCCGCATCCCCCGCGATCCACAGACCCGCCACCGAGGTTGCGCCGCTGTCGTCGCGCCGTGGCACAGGCCAGCCGTTCCCCTGCCCCGGCTCCAATTCTGCGCCCATCAACCGGGCCAATTCCATCTGCGGTGCAAATCCCGCGCCGACGCAAATGGTGCCTGCCGCAATCTCTTGCGCTGCGCCGCCGCCTGTCGGCTGCACCACGGCACCTGTGTCGGTGATCCGCACCAGCTCATGCCCGGTCATCACCGGCACACCCGCCCGTGCAAAGCGCAGACGTTGCGCCAGCCCGGTTGCGATCAGTCCGGGGGACACTGCCGCCGCACGCACAAACGCCCCGACACGACGCAGCGAAGCGCGCTCGACCACAGCGGCCACCGCGCCACCCATGCGCAAGATCTCGTCTGCGACCTGCCAGCCCAGCGGGCCGTGACCCGCCACCAGAACCGGCCCGGGCGGCACCACGCCATAGCGCCGCACCAGGGTCTGCGCACCGCCGATGCTGAGCACATTGGCCCCGGTCCAGCCCGGCACAGCGGGCGGAACCTCATACCCGCCGGATGCCAAAAGCACCGCCCTGGCCGTGATCGCAAGGCCGCCCTCGGCGCCCTGCGACCGCAAGGCAAAGCCCTGATCCGCCCGCGCATGCCATACGGTCTGGCCCTGGGCGATCTCGATGCCTGCCGCCTGCACCGCATCGCGCAGCGCATCCCCGGCGGCGTGCTGCGCATCTTTGGCCAAGCGGCCGCGAAACCCGGCGCTGCGCGGTTTGAAATACTGTCCACCCGCCGCGTCGCGTTCGTCCAACACGATCACGCCCGCACCGGCCTGCGCCAGGACAATAGCGGCGCGCAGGCCCGCAGGCCCCGCACCGATCACCGCCACATCCGTTGTCACCGCACGGGGTGGCGCGGCCTCGCCCTCCCACAGCTGGGGCGGCGTGACCGGATCATCCTGGACGCAGACCTTCATGCCGGGGGCGACCTTGGTCATGCAGGCCAGTTGCCCGACCTGCCCGTCCACCTGAACCGCGCAGTCCTGACAGACGCCCATGCCGCAAAACATCGCGCGGTCCTGCCCGGCGCAGCCGGTGCCGAGCTTGCGCACCCCCGCCGCCGTCAGAGCCGCAGCGATGCTGTCGCCCGGCCGGGCCTCAAGCGGCGCGCCGTTCCAGGTGAACCGCATGTGTTACGCCTCGGCCAATTCCAGCAGGCCGGTGGCCTTCATCGCCGCCAACAGTTCCGGCATATCCGCCTCGGGCAATGGCAGGCGCGGGCTGCGCGGATCGCCCGTGGGCAGCCCCATCAGTTCCAGCGCCTTTTTCGTGGCCGAGACATAGCGATGCCCGCCCACCAGCCGGATCACCGGCAGCATCTTCTTGTACAGCGCGCGGGCCGCATCGTAATCCTGCGCATCCGCTGTAAGGGTGAAAAGCTGCGCACAATCGCGCGGCAGGATGTTCGATCCGACGGCAACCCATCCCTGCGCCCCGTTGACAAAGCTCTCAAAGCCCATGATCCCGCCAAAGACGGTCATCCGGTCGCCGCACAGGTCGATGATATCCCGCACCCGGGTCACGTCCATCGTGCTTTCCTTGATGTAATCAACGCCTTTGAGCGTCGACAGCCGCGCCACGATCGGCGGGGTCAGGTCCACATTGGCCGTTGCCGGGTTGTTGTAGAGCATGATCGGCAGATCGGTCGCCTCGCTGATCCGCGCGTAGTGGCGGTAAAGCTCGTCCTCGGTGGGTGTCGAGTAGAACGGCGGAATGATCATCACCCCATCCGCGCCCAGGGCTTCCGCCATGCGGCAGTTCTCGATCACCTCTTCCGTGCTTTCCGCGCCTGCACCCAGCAGCACGGGCACCCGCCCCGCCACCGTGTCCACGACACAGCGCGCCACGGATTCCCTTTCCCCGATATTGAGCGACAGAAACTCGCCCGTCGATCCAAGCGGAATCAACCCGTGGATGCCTTCTGTCACCTGCCAATCGGTGTAGCGCGCCATGCGACCGGGATCAAAATTGCCCGCGTCATCATAGGCGGTGACCATCACGGAATAGGTGCCGCGAAACTGGGTCATTGCGGGGTCTCCTTCATATTCAACAATCGTAAAGGGGTGTCGCGCAAAAGCGCACCAACCAGCGCCGGCGGAAAGTCCAGCCGCTGCATGAGAGTGGCGACATTGCGCAGGATGTGGCCATAGCCATGCCCGCCCCAGTGCCGCAGACGGGTCTTGGTACAGATGTCATGCGAGATGGCGATCTGATCGCCAAAGCCCTGATCGGCCAGGTCCCGGATCAGCCGCAGGCGGCCAAGATCGGTGGGCAGCTCGACCTCGTCCGTCATCCAGTAGTGCGAGGATTCGACGCCGAAAAAGTCCCATTCGACCACCGCCCCCCGCTCGACCAGCGGGCGGATGCCCGTGCCGTCCGGGTGGGTGCGGTCCATGTGGCACAGCACGACGCGGCAAAGGTCGGCGCCGTTCGCCTCCAATATGTCCAGCACCTGGGCGCAGGCCGTTTCGTGCCGACCGGGATGCACGCTGATGGATGCACCAGTGCGCGTCTGCGCCTCGGCGGCGGCTTCAAGCGCGCGACGCTCAAACGCCGTCATCGGCCATGAGCATCCCATCTCGCCGATCAGCCCGGCGCGGATATCTGTGCCGTCCATCCCATCGGTGACCTCACCCGTGAACCGGTCGGCCAGCGCCTCGGCGGACAGGGCCCGAAGGTCATCGGGCACATAGGTTTCGACATAGGTGCCCGCCGCGGCGACGACATGAACGCCGCTTTGCCGGGACGCCCGCGCCTGGCCCTGCGGGTCACGGGCCAGACCAAAGATCGACTGATCCACCAAGAGACTGCCCCCGTCCGCCGCGTAATGCCCCAGTTCGGCCGCAGCGATACCGACATCGGTTTGCACGGCGTTCGCGGCGCATTCGTTGGCGCGGTAGTCAACCTGCCAGCGGTCTTCGGCCCGGATATCCGCCTGCCGGTCACCCGGCGTTCCGGGCGGAACGATGTCGAACAGCAAGTGCTCGTGCAGCAATATCGGTCCGATCATATCCGAAGATATGTCGCCCAGAACGGTTCTGATCACGGGATGTTCCTCTCAGAGGATCTTCGACAGGAAAAGCTTGGTGTGCTCGCTCTGCGGGTTGGTAAAGAACTCTTCCGGCGGGGCCTCTTCAACGATCATGCCATCGGCCATCATCAACACGCGGTCGGCAGCAGCGCGGGCAAAGCCCATCTCATGCGTGACCACGATCATTGTCATGCCCTGGCGGCTGAGGTCGATCATCACGTCCAGCACCTCGGATATCATTTCCGGGTCGAGCGCCGATGTCGGCTCGTCGAAGAGCATCACCTCCGGCCGCATCGCAAGCGCCCGGGCGATTGCCACGCGCTGCTGCTGGCCGCCCGAAAGCTGGCTGGGATAAGCGTCTGCCTTCTCAGGCAGCCCCACCTTGGCCAAAAGCTCATGCGCATGGGCCTCGGCCTTTTTCGGGTCCTCGCCCATGATCCGCACCGGCGACAGGGTGATATTCTTCAACACGTTGAGATGCGGGAACAGGTTGAAGGACTGGAACACCATGCCCATGTTGCGACGCTGGCGCGCGACCTTGCGGTCGCCCAGTTGCACCCGCTTGCCCGAACTGTCCTGACGATAGCCCATGTTTTCGCCACAGGCGAGAATGCTGCCGCCCTCGATGGTTTCCAGATGGTCGATGCATCGCAACAATGTCGACTTGCCCGAGCCCGACCGCCCGGCGATCACCACAACCTCTCCGGTGTGCACGGTCAGGCTGACATCCTTCAGCACCGTGACCTTGCCAAAACGCTTCTCGACATTCCTGATCTCGACGATGGGCGGGCCAAGATCACGCGCCCCGGCCTTGGCCACGGGAAGGACTTCGGTTTCCATATTGCTCATATCCTTGTCCTTCATCTCAGACCTGGGCGGCCTGGCCGGCCAATACCGGGTCGGGCTTTTTCTGTTCATCGGTGTCGGCCACGGGACCGAAGGGCCGGTCGTAATGCGCTTCGAGCCGTTGCTGGATCAGGCCCCAGACCGTGGTCATCAGCAGGTACCAGCAGGCCGCGCACATGTAGGCCTCAAGCACCTTGAACTCGAGCTGCGCCAACTGTTGCGTCCGGCGAAACAGCTCTTCCATCGAAATGACGGAAGCCAGCGAAGTGGTCTTGATCATCAGGTTGAACTGGTTGCCCAGCGGCGGAATGATCACGCGCGTCGCCTGGGGGATGATGACATAGCGCATCCGCTGCGGCCATGTCATGCCAAGCGCAAGGCTGGCGTCCTCCTGCCCCTTGTTCACCGAGGTGATGCCGGAGCGGACGATCTCTGCGAAATAGGCGGCCTCGTGCAGCGACAGCGCGATGATGGCACTTTCGATCACGCCCAGCTTGATGCCGACCTTGGGCAGCACGGTATAGATGATCACCATCTGCACCAGCAACGGCGTGCCGCGCCAGACCCAGATATAGGTATTGGCGATCTGCCGCAGGGCCCAGGTTTTCGACATCTTCATGAAGGCCAGCATGACCCCCAGCGAACAGCCGATCAGCATCGCGACAATCGACAGCCAGATCGTCGTCCAGACCCCGTTCAGCATGTAGGGGCTGAACAGGAACTGCATGAAATGATCCCAACTCCAGGACATGGTCTCTCCTTCCGGGTGCGGGGCGGCCACCGCGGGCCGCCCGTCTATTGGTCATCAGGTCCGGAAAGGGTCAGTCGCCGGTGTAGAAATAGGTGAACTCGCCCGGCCAGCGGTCCCAGACGTCGATCTTGGTTGTGCCGTAGGCCTCCATCATCGCGTCATAGGTGCCGTCGGCCTTCATCGCGTTCAGCGCATCTGCCACGGCCTGCGCCAGTGTCGGCTCATCAAAGGCAAAGGCCCCCGGTGTGCCGGGATAAAGCCCGGTCGCCGCCTTGGAGAACTGGCCCTTTTCCTGATAGTAGGACCCGATCGCATCACCCGCGAAAACCGCCGAGATCTGACCGCCGCCAAGCGCAAGGAAGACTTCGCCGTAGGTGTTGAAGGCGCGGATATCCATCGGCTCCATCCCTTCGGCCACCTGGGCGTCGTTGATTTCGTTCAGCTTCCTCTCTTCGAACCCGGCGATCTCGACACCCACCGGATGCCCGGCGAGATCCTCGGGCCCGGACAGCCCCTCGGGGTTGCCCGCCGCCGCGATCAGCGCCAGGGCGTTGACGGAATAGGGCACCAACTGCATGAAGCCCGCGCGTTCATCGGTGAAATACAGACCGGTGTTGATCATGTCCCAACGGTCGGCATCCAGACCGGGGATCTGCACCGCGAAATCCACGTTCTGATAGTTCGGCTCAAGGCACAGACGCTTGGCAATCTCGTCGCCCATGTCCTTGTGCAGCCCGGCAAGGTTGCCATCGGCATCAATGTATTGCTTCGGCGGAATGGTCGCGTTGATCGACATGGTCAGCTTGCCAGCCTCGACAACCGGAAGATCGGTCGGACAGTCCTGGGCCTGCACGGCGGTGGCGGCCAGGGTGATCACGGTGGCAAGCGCCGTACCGGTCATCATCATATTTTTCATTGGTTTTTACCTCTGTTGGAAAGTTCGGGGGAAAGGGGAACGGGGCCGCTTGACCGGCCCTCTGTTTGGTCGAAGTCAGTCGTGCCTGCCGCTGCACCAATCGGTGACCACCTGCGTGGTGACATCCACCATGCGCAGAAAGTCATCCACATCGACCCATTCATCGCGCCTCTCGTTCTGGCTGAGATCGCCACAGAGACAGCCGAAGGCGACACAGGGAATACCCGCCTCGACCGGCGGATTGCGGATGTCGGAAGAGGTGTGCATCACGTTGACATAAGGCGCCTCGCCGGTGACGGCGCTGACGGCGCGGGCAGTGATCTGATACAGCGGATGGTCTTCGGGCACATGCGCCCCGGTCACGCCGGTCAGCCATTCCACGACGGGCGGATTGTCACGCAGCCAATCGTCGGCCTGTGCCGCGCGGGCAACGGCGGCCTCGACCTCGGCACAGATCTCGGCCAGCGTTTCACCGGGCGGAAAGGACAGCGCGCCGCCCATGATGCATGCGTCGTGGATACGGCTGAACTTGCGCATTTCGCCGCACTGCATGCGAGAGATGTGCAGATTGGTCGCCCGCCCCACCCGCGCCTCCATTTGCGGCTGCCGGACGCGGGCCGCGCGCTCATCCGCCAATTGCATGAGGGCGGAATAGACCAGGAAAGCCTTGTTCACCGGGTTGGCCGACAGATGCGAAAAGGCCGTATGCCCGGGCTCGGTCGTATCGGGCGCCTGGCCCTTGACGGTGATCTTGAATTCAACGTGGCCCGAGGCCAGCGCCTTGATCTCACGCATGCCGACGCCGGATTCCGCCGGGTGCAGGTAAAGCGCCGCATCCGCCCGCAGCCCATCGTGCAACAGCGCCGCAACCCCGCGCGCATAACGCTTGGACGGGGTCGAGGCAAAGACCACACGCCCCATCGGCTGGCCACTGGCCGCCGCCGCTTCCACCGCCAGCACCGCAGCGGCACAACCGGCAAGGTCATCCGCGACGCCCCAGCCATGCAGCCGCCCGTTATCAATCTCACCCGCAAAGGCATCATGTGCCCATTGGTCCGCGTCGGTCACCGGTTCGCCATCGGGATGGGCAAAGATCAGCAGGCTGGGCAGGTCCGCCTGTCCGGCAAGACTGCCCACGACCGCGCTGCGCAGCCCGGTCGCCCCGTTGGCCGCGTCAATCTCGCCCTTCACCGGCACCTTGGCCGGGTCATATTCATGGTGGCTGACATCACATCCCGCCTGCGCCAGCCTTGCGCCGATGGCGGCCTGCACGGCGGCCTCTCCCTCGACCTGGGCCGCGATCAACTCGCGCAGAAAGGCGATGGCACTTTCGGTTCTGCCCTGGAGGGCGGTTGCGTCGTTCATGTGTCGTATCCTTCCGCCGAGCACTCTCGGTATACAATTCATTAATCCTCGTATACCGACAGAATGCAATAGATTTCTTTTTGGATACATGAAAGGGTGGATTGAAACCGCCTCCGGCCCGGATCAGCGCCTGCTTTTTAGGCATGTCCGTGTTGGCCGGACTGGAAATGAAAGACATCGTTCATGACAAAGCTGACGCACCCACTTGTCCCCGGCCCAGACAGCCCTGCGCGCAACAAGGCCTGTACATTGTCGGAACAGGCCTATGCGGCGATCTCGACCATGATCGAACAGCGCAGGCTGGTCTCCGGGCAGGCAGTGGTGGAACAGCAATTGGCCAATGAGCTTGGCGTTTCCAGAACCCCCCTGCGCCAGGCACTGCAGAAGCTGGAGGCCGAGGGCGTGTTGATGAAATCGGCCAGCCGATCCTATCACGTGCGCAAGGTCGAACTGCGCGAATACCTGCAAAGCCTGAAGGTTCGAAAACTGCTGGAAAGCGAGGCCGCCGCACTTTGCGTGGACCGTATAGATCCCAAGGCCATCCAGAAGGCCCGCGACACCCTGCATGCCGTAAAGACACAAGAGCCCTACGACCTGCGCGCGCATTGGCGCTCGGATGATGAGGTGCACGGGCTGTTTATCGAGAATTGCGGCAACAAGGTCATGACTGACCTGATGCACGCCCTGCGCTCGGGCACCAAGATGTTCGAGATCGACCGTCTTTCGGAACGGCTGGAACCCGATTCTCGCCAGCACGAGATGATTCTGGATGCATTGGAGGCGCGCGATCCAAAAGCCGCGCGCAAATCGGCGGCCGATCACATCCAATCGCTCTTTCAGTTCGCAATCGACACCGTCAGCTGAACACATCCGCCCAGCCCCGCCGTGTTATGGGTGGCGCACAATCCGGTCACGCCTCATCGCTGGCCAATCCCCTGTCTTCACGCAAGGCGAACGCAGTTGGATCTGCCCTGGATCAGAAGCCTGCGATTTCCGCAGCGCGTGAGTTGTGAAGCGCAGCCCGATGCAGTCGACCCTGGGGTGGGCGATGCCGCAGAATTGGCCGCCTGATGACACACCACCCTCCATCCGCGGGGTCGCGCGTCAACACTCCGACAAAGCGGTTCCAGCCCACTCCGAACAATAGGGGCCTTTGGCCCACTTCAGCGCTGCCCAGGCACATCGGTCGATATCGACCGGGTTGGCCACGCCTTCGTTCTGCATGGCAACCGCCGGTATCAGGATACTGCGCAGCAAGACGCCGCGCGCCTTTTCCGCGTCTGCCAGGCGCGGCGGCGTATCCTCAATGCACCAGTGTTCACCCCGTTCCACCAGGCGCGCAAGGCCGGCGGCTGGTTTGTAGAAGTCGCCCAGCACGCCGAGATTGCCCTGGGCATGCAGGACGATCTCCGGCTTGATGAAATTCATGGCTTCAAAGGGGCCGATCGGAGCGCCCGTCAGGTCCTGGCCGAGCCTGTTGATCTGCCCGACGGTGCCCATCCCTGCATCGACAGCCTGGGCCGCTGCATTCAGGAACGGCACAAAAAAACGGTTGATCGCGAAGCCCGGGGAATCCCGGCACAACAGAACGTCCCGATTGGTGCGGGCAAGAAATTCGCCTGCGCGGGCAACGGCATCCGCGCGGGTCTGATCGCCGCGAACAAGCTCGACCACGGGCGAGCTGTCCGCCGGCGAAAAATAGTGCATGCCAAGGAACCGCCCCGGATTTCGCACGCATTCGGCAAGGGCGGAGACCTGCAAGGCGCTTGTGTTTGTTGCGATGACGGCCTCATCCGGGCAGATGTCCCCCAGTTGGGTCAAGAGCCTGGTCTTGACATCGAAATCCTCGAACACGGCTTCAATGACAAGAGGTGCAGATCGCAGCGCGTCCAGCGCCGATGTCACCGTGATCCGGCCAAAGCTGTCGCGGTTTTCCCGTTCGCCGAGCCGCCCCTTCGCACTGTGGCGATCCAGCATCTTCTGCATTCGGGGCCTGGCCTGTTCCACCGACCGCGGGTTGGCATCCAGCAGGATGACCGAAAATCCGTTCATGGCCGCGTTGACGGCAATGCCGGTCCCCATTGTTCCAGCCCCAACGATAGCAATCTGCCCAGACATGCGGTTTCCTTTGTTCGAACCTGTCATTTCCAATGATGCGCCGCGACGCCCCGAGAGAGGCAGCGCAAAGGCCGTTACGCGACGCGCGTCTCAGATGTTTTCGACGATCAAGGCGATGCCTTGCCCACCGCCAATGCACATTGTTGCTGCTCCGATCCGGACATCCCGGCGCTTCATTTCATGCAGCAGTTTCGTGCTGATGATGGCGCCGCTGGCCCCGATGGGATGCCCCAGGGCCACGGCACCGCCGTTCGGATTGACGATGGCCGGATCCAGCCCCAGCTCGGCGGTCACGGCACAGGCCTGGGCGGCAAAAGCTTCGTTGGATTCCACGAGATCCAGATCGCCGACGGACAGCCCCGCCTTGCGCAGGGCGATTTGCATGGCCGGGACCGGGCCAATGCCCATGATGTCCGGATCGACACCGGCATGGCCATAGGACACCACCTTGGCCATCGGCTTCAGCCCTCTCCGCGCGGCCTCTTCTGCGGTCATCAAGACAAGCGAGGCCGCGCCGTCATTGATGCCCGAAGCGTTGCCGGCGGTGACCTTGCCGTCTTTCCTGAAGGCCGGTCGCAGGCTTGCCATACGCTCAAGCGTGGCATCGCCGCGCACATGTTCGTCGGTCTTGAAGTCGATTGTGCCCTGGCGGGTCTTGACCGGCACCGGCACGATCTGGCTTTCGAAATACCCGGCTTCGATGGCCGCCGTCGCGCGGCGATGGCTTTCGACGGCAAAGGCATCTTGCTGCTGGCGTGAAATGCCGAATTTCTCGGCGACATTTTCCGCCGTGATCCCCATGTGCCCGTGGCCAAAGGGGTCGTTCAACACGGCGACCATCATGTCGATGGCCTGAACATCGCCCATCTTCTGGCCCCAGCGGGCCGCGGGCATCAGGTAGCCGCCCCGGCTCATGCACTCGGCGCCCCCCGCCAGCACAATGTCGGCATCGCCAAGGGCCAACGTCTGAACCCCCGAGACAATCGCCTGCAATCCGCTGCCGCAAAGACGGTTCACCGTCAGAGCGGCAGAGGTGTTCGGCACGCCCGCCTCAACCGCAATGGTCCGCGCCACATACATATCGCGCGGCTCGGTGTGAACGACGTTGCCATAGAACGACTGCTGTATGTCCGCAGGTTTCAGGCCGCTCCTGGCGATGGCGGCCTCCGCCGTGATCACGCCAAGCTGTGTCGGCGTAAATCCCTTGAGCGATCCACCGAAACTGCCGATGGCGGTCCGGGCCGCAGAGACTATGACAACGTCTTTCATGGTATTCCTTCCAATCGCATTTCGGTGCGGTTGCTGTCCTGAGATCAAGCGGCGGCCTTGCCCGAAAGCCGTTTCAAGGCCGCGTCGTATTCCCGCGCGATGCGCGCAATCAGGTCTCTGGTGGGGACAACATCCGTAATGCTGCCAACGCCCTGGCCCGCGCTCCAGATGTCGCGCCAGGGTTTCGGCCCCGACTTGGTCTTGTCGCCCAGAAGGGACAACGCCGCGGTCGTGCCGGGATCAACCCCGGTCTCAGTGAGCGACTCGGAGAGATAGTTGCCGTTCACACCAGTGACCGCAGCGGTCGTGACGATGTCCTGGGCCTGGGCGCGGCACAGCATGTCCTGATAGGCGCGCGGCGCATTGGCCTCTGTCGTCGCGATGAAGGGCGTCCCCATGTAGCCAAAATCGGCCCCGGCCGCCTGGGCACCCAGCAAGGCTGCGCCCGATGCAATCGCCCCGGACAGGACAAGCGGCCCATCAAACCATTGCCGGATCTCCTGAACCAGGGCGAAGGGCGATTGCGCACCGGTATGCCCACCGGCCCCGGCCGCAACAGCGATCAGACCATCGGCGCCCTTTTCGATGGCCTTGCGCGCGAAGTGGTTGTTGATGATGTCGTGCAGGACAATCCCGCCTGCGTCATGGGCCGCCGCGTTCACGTCTTGCCGTGCGCCCAGTGAGGTGATCCAGATCGGCACTTTCCACCGGGCGCAGATCTCGATGTCGCGCTCCAGCCGCTCGTTCGACTTGTGAACGATCTGGTTGACCGCAAAGGGCGCCGCGGGCGTGTCGGGGTTGGCCTGGTTCCAGGCGTCCAGTTCCTCGGTGATCCGCTTCAGCCAAGCCTCCAGGACGATGCCTTCGCCGTCCTTGTCCCGCGCGTTCAGCGCAGGCACGCTGCCGACGATACCGGCCTGGCATTGCGCGATCACCAGCTCCGGGTTCGACACGATATACATCGGCGCCGCGATCAACGGCAGGCGCAGGGATTGCAGTTGTATGGGATATGTCATCACGGTGCCTTGATCTTGCGAAAGTCGGGTTTGCGTTTCTCCAGGAAGGCCGAAAGCCCTTCTGCCGCCTCAGGGCCGAACCTGGCCTGGTTGATGTGATCCGCTTCGGCCCAGAGATGGGTGCAAAGCTCGGTGTCCGCGGCGGTGTTGACCAGGTGCTTGATCGAACGGATGGCCGTTGCCGGACCCGCTGCCACCTTGCCCGCCAGCGCCATTGCGCTGTCCAGCGCCTGGCCCGACTGGGCGATTTCATTCACGATGCCGAATTGCGCAAGGCGTTCCGCCGTGACCGGACGGCCCAGAATGCAAAGCTCGTTCACCAGCTGCCGCGGCATCGCCCCACGCAGGAAATGGGTCACGCCGCCATCAGGGCTGAGGCCGACACGCACGTAGGCCGCGGTGAATTTCGCCTCGGCCTCGGCGACGATCATGTCGCAGCTCAGCGCCAGGGCGACGCCGGCCCCCGCGGCGCCCCCTGCAACTGCCGCGATCACCGGCGTCGGACAGTCCACAATCGCCCGGATCATCGCGTTCAGGTCATCCGTGTTGGCATTGACCGCAGACAACGGCCCATGTGCGCTGTCTTTCAAGGCGTTGACGTTGCCGCCCGAGCTGAAGAAGCCGCCCGCCCCGGTGAGGACAATTGCCCGTATGTCGGGATCGTTTCCCGCGTTGATGACCTGGTCGCGCACCGCGCGATAGACCTCGGGGTTGATCGAATTCCGGCTGTCCGGGCCATTCAGCGTCAAGGACAGGATGCCGCCCTGGCCATGAGAGATCACTTCGGTCACGCGGGCACCTCCATGCCGATGGCCACGGCGTCCTGCCGCGCAATTTCAGCAACCAACCGGCCCAGCCGTTGGGTATGGGTGTCGGCGGTGCCGAACATCATGCCGGCCATCAGGATGCGTTTGACCAGCACGCCCAGCTCGTATTCTTCTGTCGTGCCGATGCCCCCGTGCATCTGGATGCAGGCACTGGCCGCATCGCGCATGCGCATGCCGCAATATCGCTTCAGCGCCGAGACGACCTTCTGGCGCGCCGGCACATCCGTCCCGTCGCAGGCGCTTGCGGCTGCCAGTACAAGCGATTCAAAGTGTTCGGTTTCGTGGAACACATCGACCATCTTGTGTTGCAACACCTGGAAACTGCCGATCGGCCTGCCGAACTGCTTGCGCGTCGACAGGTAGTCGCGCGTCAGCTCTCGCATCGCCTGCGCCGCACCCAGGGCCGTGGCACAGAGGCACACCGCGGCGACATCGCTCATCCAGCCGGTCAGATCCGCGTCTGCCTGCAACAGCGACACAGCCACATTGTCAAAGGTCATATCGGCAGCAACCTGCCCGTCGAGCATGGGCAGCGGCGTGACCGCAATACCCGCCTGCGCCAGGTTGACCGAGCCGCAGACCGCACCGTTTGCACCCTCCAGGCACAAAAGCAGCACCTGTGCATCGGCCCCGCCCAGAACCGTTTGCACGGTCCCGTTCAACACGCCGTTCGCGGTCCGCAGACCGGTGGCGTTCTCGGGCAGGGCGACGGCGACCGGCACGGCCTTTTCCAACGCCTCGGATACGTCGAAGGCCGGAAAGTCACAGCGCGTGGTCAGCAACCCGGGCAGGACCGCGCCGCCGACGACCGGCGGGCTGTCCTTGCCCCGGCCCATTGCAGCCAGGGCCGGAGCCAGGGTCAGCACCCCAAGCCCCGCGCCGCCATTGTCCTCGGGATAGGTCATGCCCAGCAGGCCGGACTCCACCAGCGATTGCCAGACCGCCGGGCCTTCTGCGGCGCGCATGACATCGGCGACCGTGTCCGCAATCATCCGCTGTTCATTTGTCAGATCAAAATCCATGTCGGGTTCCTCAAAGCCTGAGCGTCTGTTTGGCGACGATGTTCTTCATCACTTCGCTAGAGCCGCCAAAGATCGTAAACGCGCGCGACAACAACCAGCCGTGCGTGCCGTAGCGATCGAGAATGGCGTCGTCCGAGCTGTCCTTTTCCCAAACGGCACCACGGGGGCCTGCGGCGTCCATCGCCAATTCGTTGGTGCGCTGCTGGATCTCGCTGCCGCGCAGCTTCAGGAAGGGCGCCAGTTCGGCAGAATCCCCCCCCGGCTTGATCGATGACAGCATCCGAAGGTTGGTGATTTCCAGCGCCATGAAGTCCGCTTCCAGGTCCGCCAGCCTGGCGGCAAAGAGCGGATCCTCGATCAAGGGCCCGCCGTTGCGCCGTTGTTGCAGCGCCAGCAGGCGGAGCAGGCGCAGCTCTGCCTTGTTCTGCCCGACGTTGGCGATCCCGACGCGTTCATTGCCCAACAGGAATTTCGCATAGGTCCAGGCCTTGTTCTCCTCGCCCACGAGCATGTTCGCCGGCACCTCGACATCGTTGAGGAACACTTCGTTCACATGGTGTTCACCCTCGATGGTGATGATCGGGCGGACCTCGACCCCGGGCAGGCTCATGTCGATCAACAGAAGCGAGATGCCCTGCTGCGGCTTGTCGGCGCCGGGGTCGGTGCGCACCAGCGTGAACATCCAGTTCGCGTGCTGCCCCGTGGTGGTCCAGGCCTTTTGGCCATTCACCCTGTAGACGTCGCCCTCTCGGACCGCGCGGGTCTTGAGGCTGGCCAGGTCCGACCCGGCCCCCGGCTCGGAGAAGCCCTGACACCAGTAATCCTCGCCCGACAGGATGCGCGGAAGGAAATGCGCCTTCTGTTCGTCCGATCCATAACGGATCAGGACCGGCCCGATCATCTTCAACCCGAAGGGCCGCAACCTCGGCGCCCCGGCCTGCATCGCCTCTTCGTCGAAGATGTACTGCTGAACCGGCGTCCATCCCGTGCCGCCGAATTCAACCGGCCAATAGGGCGCGACCCAGCCCTTGGCAGCGACGATCTTGTGCCACCGAAACATCTGCTCCCACGTGTGACGGCGAAAACCGAAATGCGTGTCACGAATGTCCTGCGGCAACTGGGTGGCCAGGAAAGCGCGAACCTCTTGGCGAAAGCTGTCTTCCTCGGAAGTGAAACTGAAATCCATTGTGTGCCTCGCTGTGTTCCTGCCCTTATGTACAACATGGATTTATTATTGCAACACTATTTGACATCTTTCTAGTTACCGTTTCAAATAATGAAATAGATACACATAGGAGTACACATCATGCTGACCAATTCCGGCAAGGGACCACTCTCGGGTATCCGCGTCCTGGACATCTCCACCGTCATTGCCGGCCCGATGGCGGCAACCTTGATGGCCGATTTCGGCGCCGAGGTGATCAAGTTCGAACTGCCCGGCATCGGCGACGGCTTGCGCGGCTTCCCGCCGCTGAAGGATGGCAAGCCCCTTTGGTGGAAGGTGACGAACCGCGGAAAATACTTTGCCACGCTCGATCTGCGCAAACCCGACGGGCGCGCGCTCTTTCTGAAGATGGTGGCCGAGGCCGACGTAGTCGTCGAGAATTTCAGACCCGGCACCCTGGATCGCTGGGGGCTGGACATCGACACGCTCTGGGCCGCGAATCCCAGGCTTGTCGTGCTCAGGGTCAGCGGCTTCGGCCAGGACGGCCCCTATGCGAAACTGCCGGGGTTCGCCCGGATTTTCGAAGCGATGGGCGGGCTGACACATATCACGGGGGACGAGGATCGCCCGCCGATGCACACCGGCTATCCGCTGGGCGACCCGATTGGCGGGCTGTTTGGCGCCTTTGCCGCCGTGGCCGCACTGTTGAACCGCGAGCGCAACGCCGGCAAGGGCGAAGAGATCGACGTGTCGCTGACCGAGGCGACCTTCCGTATCCTGGAATTCCTGGCAATCGAATACGATCAGCTTGGCGAGGTGCATCAGCGCAGCGGCAACCGCAACCAGTACTCCGCCCCGGCGAGCGTCTACATGACCAGCGACAAACGCTACGTGTCGCTGTCGGGCAGCACCAACCGCATCTTTCAGAACAATGCAAACGCCATTGGCCGACCGGAGCTGATCGAAGAGGAACGCTTTGCCACCAATCCGTCGCGCGTCGCGAATTCCGCCGAGCTGGACCGCATTTTCGGTGGCTGGATCGGCGCGCATACCCAGGACGAAGTGGTCGAGGCGTTCCGCACCGCCAACGGCACCATTGCACCGATCTATTCCATCGACCAGATGTTCCAGGATCCGCATTTCAAGGCCCGTGATGCCATCACCGACGTCGCGGATGACGACTTTGGCAGCGTCAGGATGCAGAACCTCGTGCCCCGTTTCCGCAACAGCCCCGGCGAGATTCGCTGGGCCGCAAAGGGCATGGGCGCAGACAACGACGCAGTGTACCGTGCGCTTATGGGGCTTGACGAGGACTCGTTGATCGACTTGAAAAAGAAAGGCGTCGTGTGAACACACATTCAGACGTTCAAGCGCCGTCATGCGAGCAGGGAACCAGCAAATTGAGCCAGACAGACGCATCAGCCCTTTCGACGACGTTGATCCGTGGCCTCGAAGTGCTTCAATGCTTCACTGACAAGGACGCTGCCCTCTCCAATGCCGAGCTGGCGCGCCGGCTGGACATGAATAGGCCCGCGGTCTCGCGGCTGTGCAAGACGCTCTTGCATGTTGGCTACCTGCGCCGTGACGCCAATGGCGCGTTTCGGCTGGCACCCAACCTGCTGACGCTCATCTATCCGCTGTTGGCGGCCATGCCCTGGCGACACGAAGCCACCGACATGATGGAGGAAGTCGCGCAATTGACCGGCGGGTCCATGACCCTGTCGATCATGTCGGATGACCGTTTCGTGCAGATCAAGACCGTTGGCGTGAAGGATCAATACCCGCACGTCCCCGAAATCGGCCTGAACGGCCCGCTTCTGCGGTCCTCGACCGGGCGGGCGCTCTTGTCTCTTCTGGACGAGGCCCAGCTTCGCGAGAAGCTGGAGAGCCTGGCCGAACACGACACCGAAACCTCTGACGAAGCGCGAGAGCTGTCGCGCCAGGGCATCGCGCGCTGCAAGAGCGAGGGGTTCTGCGTCTCCTACGGTGAATGGCGGTCGAACATCGTGGCCGCGGCAACCCCGTTGGGCCGCACGGCGGACGGTCTTTTGGTTGCGATGGCCTGTGGCATGCCCAGCTATCGCGTTGTCGAAGGCAAGTTCGAGTCCAGCATCGGACCTCGCTTGGCCAATGTTGCCGAAGCGCTGAGAGCCAAGGGGCTCTTTCAACGAGATTGACCCACATAGCCCGCTGAGAAAGCGCGCCAGGCCGTAGTCACTTCAGCTTGCCTGAAGGCGACCACGTCAACATCACCGTCACTCCCGGAGCGCGCGCCGCACCGGGGCGGCGTGGTGATCGCATCCGAATTTCCGAACATCCGACAGGAGACCTGCACATGGACTACGACACGATTCAGTGGTCGCTGGACAACGACGTGGCTGAAATCATCATGACCCGAAACGCGAGCGCCACGGCCTTGAACGCACGGATGTGCGACGAGCTGTTCGATGCAGCCTGTCGCTGCGAGGCAGAAGGCGCGCGGGCGGTCATCCTTGCCGGGACAGGCAGAACATTCAATGTCGGCGGCGACCTGGCCGAGTTTTCCAGCGCGAAGGACAAGGCCGATCACGTCACGCGAATGGCCACGATGGTGCATGCGGCCATATCGCGCTTGACCCATATGGACGCGCCCCTGATCAGCGCCGTCAACGGATCGGCCGGGGGCGCCGGGTTTTCCCTGGCTCTGGCGGCAGATGTCGTTCTGGCGTCCGACCGGGCCAGGTTCGTTTCGGCCTACACCGCCTCGGGCCTCACGCCGGACGGCGCGCTGACGTATTTCCTCGCCAAGCACATCGGCCTGTTGCGCGCCAAGGAGTTGATCCTCACCAATCGCGTGCTCGACGCCCGAGAGGCCTGTGACTGGGGCCTGGTGACGCGCGTCGTGGCATCCGAACAGCTGATGACCGAGGCCCGAAAGCTGGCCGCCACCCTGGCATCGGGTCCGACACGGGCCTTCGGTGGCGCCAGGCGGCTGCTCGAAACAGCCTACAGCGAAAGCCTTGAAAGCCAGCTTGACAAGGAAACCCGCACGATCGCCGCGATGATGCGCACCCAGGACGGGCAGACCGGCATTGAGGCCTTTCTGTCCCGGCAAACACCCGACTTCCGCGGCAATTGAGCGCGCCACCGCGATCCCCAAACCCCAAAATAGTACAACGTTACAGATAATCGTTGCATTATATTGAACATCGGATATCTAAAGATACACATATCGAACGGGAGGAATCGAAATGAATCGTCTGGCACAAGGTAGTCACCTCCCTTCCGGGGTTCGGCAGTAACCGCACCGACACGTCAGGCAGGGCTTCTGACAGCGCCCGCACTGCGCACCCGCTGAAGCGAAATCATTCCAGGAAATGGAAGACGACCCATGCAGAGACCTCTCTCGATTACGAACATCCCCCTGATCATCGGCTGGGCAATCGCGGCATTCGTCTCGATTCAATCGATCTACGTGGCGTTTTTCGGCCCCTGGGACATCGCCTATGGCCTCAACCTGCTGGTTGGCGCCGCGATTGGCATCGTCCTCATGACCAAGCCGACAATCGACCCGGAAACACAGGTGTCCCCGGCCTTGAGGGCCGCAGGCCTGGTGTTTGACGGGGTGATGATTGCCACCATCTTCGCCGCCTGCATCCGCTTTACCCAGGTCGCCTACCTGATGGAGCAGACACTCTATTTCTTCACCAGCTTCGATGTCTGGCTGGCCCTCGGCGGCACCGCGGTGCTGCTTGAGGCCACACGGCGGCTGTTCGGGTTGCCGATTGTCATCATCGCCATTCTGACGCTGATCTATTGCTTTTTCGGCAGCTCGTTGCCGGGGTTCCTGAACCACCCCGGGATCAGCGCGGACCGCGCGATGGATACGATCTGGTACGGCTACCAGGGTGTTTTCGGCGCACCGACCAGTGTTGTCATCCGGGTGGTCCTCATCTTCGTTGTCTTCGGTGTGGTCCTGGAAGGCACCGGGGCGAGTGATACGTTGATCCGCATTTCGGTCGCGCTGACCGGCAAGACCCGGGGCGGCCCCGCCCACTCGGCCGTCGTGGCAAGCGCCTTGCTGGGGTCGATGTCGGGCAGCGTCACGGCCAATGTCGTCGGATCCGGCACGTTTACCATTCCGATGATCAAGCGGCGCGGGTTTCCGGCGGCCACGGCGGGCGGCATCGAAGCCGCCGCATCAACCGGCGGGCAGATCATGCCGCCGGTCATGGGTGCCGCCGCGTTCATGATGGCCGACCTCACGGGCGAGCCCTACACGACCATTGCGCTCGCGGCACTGGTCCCTGCCCTCTTTTACTATGGTGCGCTGTTTGCCGCGGTTTCGGTCGATGCGAACGCCGCCGGAATCCACCCAATCCCCGAAAGCGAGCGGATCGCGCTGACACGGGCCGATTACATCGCCTCGATCCAATTCCTGGTGCCGATCCTGTCGATCATTTTCGTACTGCTGTTGGGGCGGTCGCCGACGATGGCGGGCCTTGTTGCCGTGACACTGGCCCTGGTGCTGGGGCTGTTCAGGAAAAAGAACCGATCCAGCCTCAAGCTCTATTGGGACATCGCGGTCCGGGCGGGGATCGCCTGTGCCTCGATCCTGGTCGCGGTCGGCTGCATCGGGATCATTCTGGGCGTGATGAACCTGACCGGCGTGGGCCTCAGCTTTGCCTCGATGATCTCGTCGCTGAGCGAGGAATCCCTGCTGTGGTCCCTGGTCATCACCGCCTTTGCCTGCCTCGTGCTGGGCATGGGGATGCCGACGCTGCCGGCCTATATCATCATCGTGCTGGTGCTTGGCCCTGTTGTGGCCAACCTCGGCGCCGATCTTCTGGCCGTTCACATGTTCGTCCTTTACTTCGGCGTGCTGTCGGCGATCACGCCGCCGGTGGCCATCGGCGCCTTTGCCGCTGCTCCGATCGCGGGGTCGAACCCGATGCGAACGGCCTTCGTGTCGGTGCGGCTGGCCATCGTCGGCTTCATCATCCCGTTCATCTTCATTTATGAGCCATCGCTGTTGCTGGTGCTTGACTTCGACCTGGCCAGCTTCATCCGCGTGAGCATCGCGCTGGCGCTGGCCATCTGGATGCTCAACACCGGCGCGGCCGGTTTTGCCGGCGAACCGTTGAGCCTGCTTGGCCGCGTGGTCCGCGTCGGCCTGGCCATCGGTCTGATCATCCAGGTCCCCGAGCTGCAATACGTGCTCATCGTGCTGGCCGTCGCGGTGCTGGCCATCCACCGAAGCCCGCAACTTGCCGCAACGGCAATGCTGACAAAAACAACGTGAATCCAGAAGGAGGAGACCTGATCCATGTTTCAAAGCGTCGTACAAAAAGGCCTGATAGCCGCAACCGTGGTGGCCATGTCACTGGGCACCACCGCCACCGCGCAGACCAAGAACCTGCGCATGGCGTCATTGGGCCAATCATCGCCAACCACCGTTTTTTCGATCGCGGTTTCGCAGATCCTGAAGAAAGAGCATGGCTATTCAACCCAGCTGTCGACCGGCTCTCCTGCCACGCGCCAGGCCGTCGAGGCCGCAAACCAGCAGCTTGACCTGTTTGTATCCGCGGTATCGGTCAACGGCTTTCTCCGTGACGGCACGCGCATGTACGAAAAGATGCCCAACGCGCCGGAACTGTTCGGCAACCTGCGCAGCATCCTGAACTATCCGTTTGGCGCCTATCACGCGATTGTCTGGGACGACTCGGGCATCACGTCACTCGACGAGATCGCGGGCAGGAAGGTTTTCATCGGCCCGCCCTCCGGCGCCGCCCGCGCGACCATCGGCCAGATCATCACAGGCGTGACCGGCTACGAGGCCGGCACCGATTTCGAGGCCATCAGCGTTGACTGGTCCTCCGCCGAGCAGGCCTTTCAGGACCGCCAGATCGACGTCTACTTCACCGCCGCCCCGATCCCGAGCGCGGAACTGCAACAATTGTCGGCGCTCGGCAAGTTCCGGGTTCTCGGCATCCCGGATGAAAAGGTGGAAAGCGAGGCGATCCAGAAGGCCTTCAACACGCCGGGGCGCGAATTCACGATGCTTGCACCGGATGCCTACAGCGGGCTGGCAAATGATGCCCCCGTGCGCCTGGTGAACACGATTGTCGGGCTGAGCACAAACCGGTGGTTGGCCGAGGAAGATGGCTACACCATCACGAAAGCGATTTTCGAGAACCGCGACGACCTGATCGCGGCGGCGCAGTGGATGCAGGTCATCACGCCGGAAAACGCCTTGTCGCAGATGAACGCACCGCTGCATATCGGCGCCTACAAGTACTACAGGGAAGTGGGCATCGAGATCCCCGAGAACCTGATCCCGCCGGAAGCCAGGTAGCCACCACCAGCGTTTCCCGAAAGGATCGGCGAGACGCTGGCCCGAAAGACGACGGCCCGGCCCGGAACAGACATGTTCGCTGGGTGAAGCCCAGGTGAAGCGTCGGGTGAAGCGTCGGGTGAAGCGCTGGGCCGAACAACGAAACGCGACCCGATGGCCCTGCTCGTCAGGAATGAAGCCGCGCACAGCGGGGGCTTCTGTCGTCCGGTCCGTTTCAACCAATTTTCAGGAGTGTGACAAACATGAAGGTACTTGTGCCTGTCAAACGCGTGATCGATTACAACGTGAAGGTCCGCGTCAAGGCGGACGGCAGCGGTGTCGATCTTGGCAATGTGAAGATGTCGATGAATCCGTTCGACGAAATTGCCGTGGAAGAGGCCATCCGCCTGAAAGAGGCTGGCAAGGTCGACGAAGTGGTTGCCGTGTCCATCGGCGTCAAGCAGGCGCAGGAAACCCTGCGCACGGCACTGGCCATGGGGGCCGACCGCGCCATCCTGGTTGTCGCTGCCGACGATGTCCATCAGGACATCGAGCCGCTGGCCGTCGCCAAGATCCTGAAAGCCGTTGTCGACGCGGAACAGCCCGGCCTTGTGCTCTGCGGCAAACAGGCGATCGACAACGACATGAACGCCACCGGCCAGATGCTTTCGGCGCTGCTGGGCTGGTCTCAGGCGACGTTTGCCTCCGATGTCAACATCGACGGCGCGCAGGCGATCGTTACCCGCGAAGTCGACGGCGGATTGCAGACGATCAAGGTCGCGATGCCTGCCATCATCACCGTCGACCTGCGCCTGAACGAACCGCGCTATGCCTCGCTGCCGAATATCATGAAGGCCAAGAAGAAGCCGCTGGATGAAAGGACCGCTGCCGATTACGGCGTTGACGTCACCCCGCGGCTCCGGATCGTCAAAACCCAGGAACCCAGGGCCCGCACCGCCGGCATCATGGTCGCCTCGGTCGACGAACTGGTCGCGAAACTCAAAGAAACGGGAGTTGTGTAATGGCGGTTCTCTTGCTTGCCGAAATCTCCGACGGCGCCCTTGTGCGGGACGCCACTGCCAAGGCTGTCACCGCTGCGAAAGCCCTGGGCGACGTGACCGTTCTGTGCGCCGGCGCCTCGGCCGGTGCTGGTGATGCAACGGCCAGGATCGACGGTGTTTCCAAGGTGCTGGTTGCCGAGGATGCCGCGTTGGGCCATCGCTTGGCCGAACCCACCGCTGCATTGATCGTGTCGCTGGCCGATGGCTTTGAGCATATCGTCGCCCCGGCCACCACCGACGCCAAGAACGTGATGCCGCGCGTGGCGGCATTGCTGGACGTGATGGTCATCTCGGAGGTGACCGAAGTGGTCGATGGCGCGACCTTCGTGCGCCCGATCTACGCCGGAAACGCGATGCAGACCGTCACATCATCGGACGCCAGGAAAGTCATTACGTTCCGAACGTCCACCTTTGACGCCGCGGGCGAAGGCAGCCCGGTTTCGATTGAAACCGTCGACGCCGCCAAAGACCCCGGAGTGTCGTCCTGGGTTGAAGACAGGGTTGCGGCAAGCGACCGCCCCGAGCTGACCTCGGCTGGCGTCGTGGTCTCGGGTGGCCGAGGCGTCGGCTCGGAAGCGGACTTCAAGCTGATCGAAACCCTGGCGGACGCGCTGAACGCCGCGGTTGGCGCGTCGCGTGCGGCGGTTGACTCGGGCTATGCCCCGAACGACTGGCAGGTTGGTCAGACCGGCAAGGTCGTTGCGCCCGACCTGTATGTCGCGGTCGGCATCTCTGGCGCGATCCAGCACCTTGCAGGGATGAAGGATTCCAGGATCATCGTGGCGATCAACAAGGACGAAGAGGCGCCGATCTTCCAGGTTGCCGACTACGGTCTTGTCGCCGACCTGTTCGATGCCGTGCCTGAGCTCACTCGAAAACTCTGAACGCGCTGCGGTGCCGGTCAGCCCATTGGCGGACCGGCGCCTTGCAAACCCCAACCGCCGCGACACCGGCGGCGGACCATGTGTCACGGATGGCAACGTCGTGCCAATGCCCAGGCGAAGGTGAGGGCCGAGATGGCAGAATCGCAGGTCATCGGCCTGTCAGATCACACGCTCCACGGTGTCTTCCAGCATGTCAGCCGCGCCGCCGATATCCGGGTCGTAGCCAAGCCCGGGCCGGTCGGGAACGACGAAACGGCCCTGCGACAGGCCGCCGTCGTGCGCTGACAGCGCGGAGTTGAGCAGATTGTCCGAGGAATCCACCTCAAGCAACCCGGCCCCGCCAACAGCCGCCAGAACATGCGCCGATGCCATCAGCCCCACCCCGCCACCAAGGAAATGCGGGCAGTAGCGGCGCCCGGCCTCGCGGGCCGCACGGGCGATTTCGACCACGCCGGTCAGACCGCCCCACTTGCAGACGTCCGGTTGCACGACCGAGATGTCCCCACGCGCGATGACTTCAGCGAAATCGGCCCTGTCACGCAGGTTCTCACCGGCGGCCAAGGGGATCCTGGTGGCCTCTGCCAACCGCCGCCAATCCGCAAGCGGGGCATTGGCGGGCAAAGGTTCTTCGATCCAGTCGAGCGGAAGATCTTCGAGATCGGCAACACGGTGCAGCGCCCTGTCGATATCCCAGGCCTGGTTGGCATCGACCCGCAGGCTTTCGCCCGCCTCCAGCGCCGCGTGCAGACGGCGCGCCACTGGCAGGCTGTCGTCAGGCCCGAAACCGATGCGCAGCTTGAAATCCTTGAACCCACGCGCCCGCATCCGCGCGACCTGTGGCTCCCAGATATCCGGGCTGATGCCGCTGGCATAGGCAGGAACATCCCGCGGAAGACCACCAAGAAACCGGGTCAGAGATACGCCACGCCGACGGGCGGCAAGATCACAAAGCGCAATATCGGCCGCGGCTGCCACCTGCGCCATTGGCCCCGGCTCGCCAGCCTGCAAGGCAAGGCTGCGAAACCGCGTGGCCAGCGCCGCGAAGGGCGAGGCCCCGAGGCCGCCAGCGGAAAGCGCGGCTGGCAGGATATTCGCAGCAATCCGCTTGCGGTGCAGATCGCCATCAGGCGGGAAATTGCACCAGACCTCGCCCCAGCCGGCGGCCCCTTCTGCATCCTCGATCCGCAGCAACAGCGCGGGCCGACAGGTGACCGGCCCCATGATGGTTGTGATTGGCCGCTCCAGGTGCTGGCGAAAGTGATGGATTGTCAGGCGACGGAGTGGCGGTGCGGAGCGGGTGAGATCAAGGGACTGCATCTCGGTCACTCCGCTTTGCGACCCTGGCCAGGCACAGGGATGCGTTGCAGCCCTGCCAATGCGGCGGACCGGATCGACGGGATGCCAAGGGCGATGAAAAGTACCAGCAGCAGCAACAGGACGGTTGCCACGGGGCGTTGGAAGATCTCGGCCAGATCGCCGCCGCTGATCACCAGCGCATTGCGCAGATACTCATCAAGCGGGCGGCCCAGAACAATGCCCAGAACCAGCGGCGCCAGAGAAAACCCCAAGGCCCGCATCGCCAGGCCCAGCAGGCCAAAACCGAGCATCATCCACAGATCGTTGAATTGCAGTTTCGAGGCATAGGCGCCAATCACCGCCAGCGCAATGACCACCGCCATGATATGTTCGCGCGGGACCCGCAGGATATTGATCATGCCGCGCGCCAGCACCAACCCGACAACACAAAGCAGGACCGACCCGATCAACAGACCGCTCACGATGTAATGAAAGAGCTGGAGGTTGTCGATCAGGAAGGTCGGCCCGGGCTTCAACCCATGCAGAAAGAGCGCCGCCATGAAGATCGCCGCCCCCGCGCTGCCGGGCAGGCCCAGCGCGATGACCGGAATGATCGATCCCGGCACCACGGCGTTGTTGCCGGTTTCCGCCGCGATCACGCCCTCGACCGAGCCCTTGCCGAACAGCTCTGGGGTTTTCGAGGTCTGTTTGGCCGCCGAATAACTGGCCCAGGCGCCCATGTCGGCACCAATGCCGGGCAGGATGCCGATGATTGTCCCGATGACGCTGGATTGCAACGAGAGCCGCAACTTGCCGCGGAGATCCTGCAGGCTGGGCATCACCCGCGACAGTTCCCTGGTCACGAAGACCGAGCCGGATTTCACAGGCCCCATCGACAGGATGACCTGGCTGACACCGAACAGCCCGACAATGGCCGCGATCAGCCCGACACCGCCCGAGAGATAGCTGGACCCAAAGGTGAAACGCGGCACCGAATGCAGGTCGTCGAAACCGGTCATGGCAATCAAGAGGCCGAGAAAGCCCGAGATCCAGCCCTTGACCGGGTCGTCCGAGGACAGCGTGCCCGCGATGATGATCCCGAAAAGCACAAGCAGCAGCAACTCCCACGAGGCAAACTGCAGCGAAAACCGCACCAGCCAGGGCGTGAGAAGGGCCATGAAGATCGCCCCCATGAACGAGCCGAAGGCGGAGGAGACCGTGACAAGACCGATGGCCCGGCCCGCCTTGCCCTGTTGTGCCAGCGGGTGACCATCCAGCGCCGTCGCCGCCGAGGCCGGTGCGCCGGGGATATTGAGCAGGATGGCCGACATCGAGCCGCCATAGACACCGCCGAGGAAAATCATGATCATCGCGATCACCGAAACATCGGTGGGCAGCGTGTAGACAAACCCCAGCAGAAGCGCCATCGCCATGGGCGCGGTCAGCCCTGGCAGTGCTCCCATCAGAATGCCAAAGGCCATTGCAATCACCGACACCAGAAGGATGCCGGGATTCGTCAGGATACTCAGGAATTCATGCAACATTGTCGACGAGCCTCCTCCGCTCGGACGGTCTGCGCGCGGCAGGAAAGAGATGGGTGGCCAGACACCGGATCAGGGCAGCGGGATAAAGAATATCTCGCCAAAGACGTAGTACAGCGCACCCGAGATCGCGGCGCTGTAGCCGACGCACCAGATCAGGATGTAGCCAGGGCTGCGCTTGCGGCTGGCAAACCCGAACTGAAAGATCATCATCATCAGGAAGGTCGAGACGAGATACGGCAGCCAGTACAGCGACAGGATGTAGCCAAAGATCAGCCCGAACACCCCCATCATCCGCCATTGCGCCTGGCTCAATCCACGCGGCAACGCCGGCAATGACACATCCCGGTTGCGCAGGATCAACATCAGCGACAGCGCGATCAGCACCACCGAAAGAAACCCCGGCGTCAGCCCCGGCGCGCCAAGAAACCGGTCAATGCCGGTGCCGATCCGGTCCATCAACAGCGACGAAACGAAAGCCGCGACCGAGACGCCCAGCACGACGTAGCCTGCCAGTTTCTCGCGGCGGCGGTGCTCCAGAGCGTGGAGCTCCTGCGCTTTCTGGTCTGCCTGTGAGCTGTCGGTGATCATCGGGGCCTCCTTCCGGTGGTGCTGGGGCGGCCAGAAACCAGCCGCCCGCGTTGGGTTACATCTTGTCAATGCCCAGCTCTTCGCGGCTGACCTTGGCAAAGCCGGTGACCTCTTCCAGAAGATAGCCAGAGAATTCGGCCCGCGTCTTCATCATCGCATTGGAATCCGCGTGGCCGGTCATGCCGAAATTGAAGTAGGCGTTGTCCTCGTAGACCTTGAGCATCTCGGGGCTGTTGACGACCTCGGCAAAGGCCGCGTCGATCTTTGCCTTGATCTCGTCCGGCGTGTCCTTGTGCAGAGCAATGCCATTGGCGTTGGTCCAGGGCAGCGTCGCTTTCATGACGTCGTCATCGGGGAAGAAGTTGAGAATGCTGGGAATGGTGATCCCGAGCGTGTCCCAGTCTTCCGGCACGGTTGCCGCCAGGACCCGCAGATCGCCGTTGGTGATAAAGCTGGCCGCCGGTGTCAGCCCCACAACCGCAAAATCGGTCTCGCCCGCCAGCAGCGCCCGCACCGTCGGGCCGCCGCCCTTGAAATTGGCCGCGCGGAACGGCAGATCATGGATCTTTTCGAGATAAGCGGTCAGCGACGACCAACCGGTGCCCGATGGCGTCGTGGCAGCCGTGACCTCGCCCGGGGTTGCGCGGACGGCGGTGATCAGCTCGTCCATTGTCTGATAGGGCGAGTCGGCCTGAACCAGAACGCCAGCCGGGGTGCCTGCGGCCATCCAGAAGTCGAAATCCCGCCAGGTGTAATCATAGCGGCCCATCAGAGCGTAGGAATCGATCTGATCCCCGGTACCCAGCCAGGCGTTGCCATTTGCCGGCTGTCCGGCGACCCAGTCGGTGGCCTGCACACCACCGGCCGCGGACATGTCCTGGAGGGTGATGCGCGGCGCGCCAAGCTTGTCTTCCAGCAACTTGACCAGCGGGCGCACGCCCCGGTCCGTGCCACCGCCGGCAGGGGCGGTCATCGCCACGGTGATCGGCCGCCGGGGCCAGTCGCTTTCGGCGGCAGCAAGTGTTGGCAGGGTTGCCCCGAGGCTCAGTATCAGGCCACCGGCAATGAGCCCGCGCCGTGTTGGATTGCTCGTCATGTTGTTCTCCCATTCATCCCGGGTCCGCCGAAATGAATGGCCACCCGTCTCCCGCGCCGGGGTCTTGCAAACACCGACTGACCGCAGCGTAGGGGAAGGTGGTGCGCAAGAAAAACACGGATATTTCTGCGATCTATACGAAAAACCTATACATGAACGCCGCCCTCCCTATCAGTTCCACCTTATCCATTGGCGCTCCCTATCAAGCCAAGGTTTTTTCGATTTTTCCGGACCGGTGCTTGCCGCCTAGTCTGCTGTCAACAGCCGCGGGTCAAGAGCCCTCGGCGCAACTGGCGACCTGGAGGAAGCAATGGCGACCAAACCTGAGATACGTATCGGCATGACCCGCGAGTTCTTCCTGGCGGGCGCCCAGATCTGGGATCAGCCGACCTACGACGAGGTCGCAGCTCTGCCCGGCGTCACCATCACCCCGCTTGCATCATCAGAGACCGGCGCAACCGCCGAAGACCTTGCCCAACATGATATTCTCGTCGTGCGAAAGACCGGTGTGCCGCAAACGGCCTTCACAGACCCGTCGCGCATCCGCACGCGCCTGATTTGCCGTTTCGGCGTCGGCTATGACCATATCGCGCTGGACGAATGCACCCGCAACGGCATCGCCGTGACCATCACGCCGGACGGTGTGCGGCGGCCGGTGGCGTCCTCGATCGTGGCGCTGGTCATGGCCTTGTCACACCGATTGCGCGAAAAGGATGCGCTGATCCGGGCCGGCGACTGGGCGGCGGGGCGCGTCATGCTGGGCAGCGGGCTTGAAGGCCGGGTTCTGGCCTCGGTCGGGTTCGGCAATATCGCCCGCGAAGTCTTTCGCCTGCTGGCTCCTTTCGGCATGCGGTTCCTTGCCTGTGACCCCAATGCCGACGTCGGGCTGGCCCGCGATCTCGGGGTCGAGATCCTCGATTTCGAAAGTGTCCTTGCGCGGGCTGATTTCCTGACGGTCAATTGCCCGCTCACCCCGACCACCCGGCACATCATCGATGCCGCGGCCCTGTCGCGAATGAAACCCTCGGCCTGTCTGATCAATACCGCCCGCGGTGCGCTGGTGTCTCAGGAGGCGCTGGTCAGCGCACTGGCAAACGGGGCGCTGGCCGGCGCCGGGCTGGACGTTTTCGAAACCGAACCGACAGGCGCCGACAACCCGCTCTTTGCCTTTCCCAACGTGATCGCTGCACCGCATTCCATGTGCTGGACGGACGAATGCGCCCGGCTCACCAGCCAGGGCGTGCGCGATGCGATCCTGGCCTGGCGCGCCAACGACGCGCTGCCGAACCTGATCAACCCGAACGTGCTGACGGCGGCGTGACGATGCAGGCCCCAGGTCTGACGCCCCCGCCGCATATCGCCCGGATCGAACGCAAGACGCTTCAGGTCAGCCCCAAAAGTTGCTGGATCTTCCTCAGCGTGATCTGCAGCGATGGTCATGTCGGTCACGGCGAAGCCACGATGGAGGGCCATGAGACCGCCGTCATCGCCGCGCTGGATCGGCTGGTCACGATCCTGCCGGGCAGCCCTGCCGCACCCGCGCGCTGTCGCCCGCTGAATTTTCTGCCGGCCATTGGCCACACCAGCCACGCCTACACCGCCCTCTCCGCATTGGACCAGGCGCTTTGGGATGCCGAGGGGCACCGCGCGGGGCTCGGCGTTTCGGCATTGCTCTCCGACAGCCCCCGGCCTGTCCGGCTCTATGCGAATGTCAATCGCGGCATTGCCACACGTAGTCCCGAGGGGTTCGCCAAGGCCGCCAGCCTGGCTTTGGCCGACGGCTATTCGATGATCAAGATCGCGCCCTTTGACGGGCTGGACTGGCGGCAGGGACGTGAGGATGACACGACGGCGCTCTACGAATCCGGGCTGGACAGGATCGCGGCGGTGCGTGACGCGCTTGGCGGCAAGGCCGCCTTGGCCGTGGATTGCCATTGGCGGTTCGACAACGACAGCGCGACACAGCTGATCACCGATCTGCGCGCGATGGACCTGTATTGGCTGGAATGTCCCCTGCCCGAGCCACCGGACGCGGTGCCGGACCTGCGCCGCCTGCGTGGCCTGTGCGCCGCCGCCGGCACCCGCCTTGCCGGGTTGGAGAACGCCAACGGGTTGGACGCGGCTCGGCCATTCATCGAGGGCGGTGCCTATGACATCATCATGCCTGACGTCAAATATGCCGGCGGGATCTCGGAATGCCTGCGTATCGCACGGGCGGCCGACCTATGTGATGTGCTGTGTTCACCGCATAATCCAACCGGCCCGATCTGTCACGCGGCCAGTCTGCACCTCGCCGCCGCGCTGGCCAATTGCCCGGTGCTGGAGCACCAATTTCGCGAGACACCGCTGTTTGACACGATTGTCGATGACCGGTTCGCCGGCCTCACCCAGGGGCACACGACACCGCCCCCGGGGCCAGGGTTTGGTGTGCCGCTGCACCTCGAACGCGCAGAGGCGGCGCAACGCGCCTAGCCCAGCTGTTCAATACTCCGCGCGGCCTTTTTCAGATGCGAGATCAGGCTGCGAAACGGATCGGTCGGCGTCAGCGTCTCGCGATAGAAAATGCCCGTACGGGAACGATGCAAAGGCGCGTCGAATTCAAGGATCCTGATCTGCGCCGACTTGTATTTATGCGCGAAGGGTCGCGACAGGCAGGTCAGGAAACTGCCGGTTTCGACCATTTCGAGCGCCGCGTGAGGCGACCGCGTTTGCAACGAGATATTGATCTCGCGGGTACCGCCATCAAAGAGCGGCTCGAACGTGGTTTGCAGCGTCGGCACGTCGGGTTCATAGGCGACAAAGGGATGCGCCTCGATATCGGCTGGCGTCACCGGACGTTCAAGCTGCGCAAGCGGGTGATCCGCACCACAGATCAATACAAAACGGATCTCGGCCAGGTCGATCACGCCAATACCGGGCATCGGCGGCATTTCGTCGTTGATACGGCCGATAATGGCATCGATCTCGCCCGAGAGAAGCTGGGGAAAGGCCTGATCGGTGTTGCCGATATTGAAGGTGAGGTCGAGCTCGGGAAACTGCGCCTTCAGCCGCGCCACGATGCCGGGCATGAAACAATAGCCCCAGCTTGACCCGGCTCGGATGTGAAACCGCCCAATCTGATGCTTGATCAGATCGTCAATTTCGCGCTGCGCCATCGCGCCCTGCGACAGGATTTCCTTGGCACGCGGATAGAACAGCGTGCCGGCGGCGGTCAGCGCCACACCGCGCTTGCTGCGGTCAAACAGCCGTGTGCCAAAACCCTCTTCGATCTTGGCGATCGCGAGGGTCAGCGAGGGCTGCGAAATGTTCAGTATCCTGGAAGCGCCCTGAATCGAGCCTTCGTCGGCCACCGTGACAAAACGTTCGACGGACCGCAGGATAGGGTTGTTCATTCGCTTTGCCTCGCTGTTTTCCGCTGATGCGAATGACGGAGATTAACGGCCCATCCAGCCTCCGTCCACCAGCAGGGTCTCGCCATGCACGTAATCGGATGCCGCCGAGGCAAGGAAGACCGCGGGCCCCTTGAAGTCCTCCGGCTCGCCCCAACGCCCGGCGGGAATACGGCCGAGGATCGCGTCGTGGCGGTCCTTGTCTGCGCGCAGGGCGGCAGTGTTGTCCGTCGAGATATAGCCCGGCGCGATGGCATTCACGTTCACCCCGCCCGCAGCCCATTCATTGGCCAGCGCCTTGGTCAACTGGCCGATGCCCCCCTTGGAGGCCGCATAGCCGGGCACCGTGATGCCGCCCTGGAAGGTCAGCAGCGAGGCGGTGAAGATGATCTTGCCGCGACCGCGGGCCAGCATCCCCTTGCCGATCGCCTGTGACAACAGGAACTGCGCGTTGAGGTTGACCTCAAGCACGTGGTCCCAATCGGCCTGTGGATGTTCTTCTGCCGGGGCGCGCCGAATGGTTCCGGCATTGTTGAACAGGATATCCACGACCCGCCCATCTTCGTCGAGTTGCCGAACAAAGGCCGCCAGCGCCTTGCGGTCGGAAAAATCACAGCGATACCCGTGAAAGCGGCGACCGGTGGCCGCGACTTCGCGCTGCACCTCCGAGCCCTCGGTGTCGAGATTGGCGGAAACGCCGAGAATATCGGCCCCCGCCTCGGCCAGTCCGACCGCAATTGCGCGGCCGATGCCACGGTTGCACCCCGTGACCAGCGCGGTCTGCCCGCTCAGGTCGAACGCCTTTGGAAAAGTCATGTCTCGTCTCCCTGCACCGCGACAAGTGTCTTCATCGACGCGCCGCTGCCGCCCGCTCCGTCAAAGGCCGCAGCGATGTCCTCAAGTTTGCGAATATCGGTGATCAGCGTGTCGGCAGGCACCTCACCCGCCGCCAGCATGGCGATGGCCGCGTCATAATCCCGGGGTTCGTAGACCCGTGCGCCGATCAGTTCGAGCTCTTTCCAGAAATACTGGAACATGTCGATGCGCGGCGGATCGGGATAGATCGCCACCATCACGATGCGCCCTCGGACTGCTGCAACCGCCGTCGTGGCATCAAGCGCGGCCTGCGCGCCCGAGACCTCGAAGATCACGTCAGCCCCACGCCCCCCGGTGCGCGCGTTGATGACCTCGGGCAGGTTGTCCTCTGCCGGGTTGACCACGTCGAACCCCAGACCCGCGATCACCCCGAGACGGTGCGGGTTGACCTCGGCCACGCACACCACGCCGCCCGCAGCCCGCGCCGCAAGGGCCACCAAAAGCCCGATCGGCCCGCCGCCCATGACAAGCACAGCCTCGCCCGATTGCACCCGGCCACGGCGCACATCATGGCAGGCCACGGCCAGCGGTTCGGCCAGTGCCGCGGTGGTCATGGGCACGGCGGCCGGCAAGACATGCAGCGTATCGGCCGGCACGGTCCAGTAATCGGCAAAGCCGCCATCGGTGTCGATGCCGAGGAATTTCAGCCTGTGGCAGACATGCGCATGCCCCGCCACGCAAGCCGGACAGGTGCCGCAGGAGGCCAGCGGCCGGATGACCACGCGATCACCGATTGCCACATTCTCGACCCCGTCGCCAACGGCAGCCACAATGCCCGAGGCCTCGTGACCCAACACCCTGCGCCCATCCAGGCGATGCGCCATCGCACCATGGTAGATATGCAGGTCAGTGCCGCAGACGCCGCAGTAGCTGATGGCCACCCGAACCTCGCCCGGTTCGGGTGGCTTGACCTCGGTCGCGGCAATCTCGAAACCCTCTCCCGGCACGAAAAAGGCAGCCCTGGCTGTCGTCATGGTATTTCTCCCGCGTATTTCGCTTTTCACGCAAAATGTATCGCGGGCGGATCCCATCGAAAAATCGCAATTGGTGCGGTAGTATAGGGAACCCCTATAGATAAACGGATTTAGGTCAAGAACGCCATGTCACGCCCCGGCGTCCGGTTCAGGATCGCCGCCAGAACGCCGCCGGTTCCAGGAGTGGATGCTTGCGGTCGATGTCACCCGCACCGATCCGAGCAATTGCTTGCAAATGACGCCGCCTTTCACGAGGCGCTGATCACCATGTCCAACAATCCGTTTTTTGTCAGCGCCCTGAAGCGCGTCAACCGAATGCGCCGCCTGATGGAATACCGCGCGCGCGTCGACCAGGAACGCCTTCAGGTGCAATGCAGCGATCACCTTGAAATCATTGACCTTGTCGAACGGGGCGAGATCGTCGAAGCCTCCTACTTCATGCGCCGCCATCTCTCGGGTGCGCTCCGCAAAAAAAGTCCCGTTGCACGAAACTGGTCAGACGAAGCCGACGCAGAAGGCGCCGATACCGTGAAAAATTGAGTTTCTGGGCGGATCCATGCAAACCTCCGCCAAACCGGACATTTGAAAAGGCCCTGACATGATCTCCACTGATGAGCTTAAAAGCCAATATGCACCACACGGCACGCTTCGTGTCGCGCTAAATCACGGCAACAGGATCCTTGTGGGCCGCGATGCCAATTCCGCCCCTGTCGGGATTTCCGTCGATCTTGCCCGGACGCTGGCCGACACGCTCGACCTGCCGCTTGAGTTCGTCGAATTTGACCGCGCGGTCGATGTCTCATCCAGCGCGACAGAGGATATCTGGGACGTCTGCTTTCTTGCCGTCGATCCGAAACGCGCCGAGACCATCGATTTCACAGCGCCTTACGTTCGCATCGAAGGCCGCTACCTTGCTGCGCCGAGTTGCGACGCCGCGGATGCTGCGGCTTTGGTACAGAGCGGCTTGCCCGTCGGCACCGTGAAGGGATCGGCCTATACCCTGACGTTGGAACGCAAGCCGGGCGCAGAGCATTTGAAGGTCTACGAGGACATCCACGCCATGCTGGCCGCCCTGGACGCTGGCGAAGTGGCCGCCGCCGCCGGTATCGGCAGCGTGATGGAGGCCGAAGGCGAGAGCAGACCGGGATCGCGCGCGCTTTCACCGCCGTTCATGGAAATTCGGCAGGCGATGGCCATTGTCAAAGGCCGCCCGCTGGCCGCGGCACATCTGAAAGATTTTGTTGCGCAACTGGCTCGCGAAGGCAAAGTCGGTGACATCCTGGAACGCCACGGCGTTGCGCGCTCTTGCGCGATGACCGTGTGACGCCGACCCTGCCCCGTCCGGATCGAGCAATCGGGCGGGGGTGTCACTGGACTTGTCCCGCTTGCGTTCCGGTGTCTCAACTCATTTAGGCGACCTTTCATTCGAGCGCCATCTCGGCCTGCTGTCGGGTTGCCAATATAGACCTGTCGCGAAGCAGGACGTCAGGAACTGAGCGGACAGTTTCGCGCCCAGAGCGTGACCCGCCGCTGCCAGGGGCTTTCGTTGGACAGATTCGCCAGCGGTGTCTCTTCCCCGCGAGAGGTCACTTCGAGAATGCGGCCCGGGTTGGCCAGCTGACGCGCCAAGGCCGCGTTGACCGTTTCCGCGCGCTTTCTGGCAATGTCGCGGTTTACCTGGCTGCTGCCGCTGGTGTCAGAATGCCCTTCGAGCCTGAGACAACTACGGGCCATGGCTGGACTTTCCAGGAGCTTGCCCAGCAGCACAATCTGCTCCCGGGCTTTCGGGTCGAGCCGTGAGCCACCCTGAGCGAAGAACACATTGTTTTCCTTCTGGCGCTGGGTCGGTCCGTCCGACGCGCGCACCGCGCCAGAGCCTGCACATCCGTCGGGAACGATATTATAGGCGGACAGGATTTCATCACATTCCGCCGCGGTCAGATTTTGCGCGCAGGCTACGGACGGTCCGAAGAGCAGCAGCGCAATGGCATATCGTAATGGCATGGTCACTCCTTTCGCGCACTTTATCACCGGCAATACTTAATAATTCCCTATCGCCAGAAAGGCTTCGGACAAGCGTTCATTCATTGCTAACCATGCTTTCGCATTTCTCTGGACGCTTACCAAATATTGACGAGATCGGCCGATACATCGTGCAACCGAGTTACCGAGGTCGATCATGGCACAAGCGGAAAGACATGTATGGATAGATTGCCTGCGGCTCCTGGCCGGGTTGTCGATGCTCGTCCTGCACACCACCGCAGACGCGACGGGCCAGGCTTGGGTTGACTATGAACAGAGCCAGCGGGTTGCGCCATTGATCTTTCGCGCCGTGGTCTATGTCGCGCGCACCGAGCTGTTTCTTGTCATCTCGATCTTCCTGCTGCTGCTGGCACTTGACGCAAGACCACGCAGCTACGCCGAATCCATCCGGGAACAGGCACGGCGATTGCTGATCCCCTTCCTGTTCTGGACCCTGTTCTATGCAGTCTACGGGCTGATCAAGGCGGATGCCTTCGGCTACGGAGTCCAGGCAAGGCAGGCTCTGGTCAATCCCGCGGAATGGCTGCAGTTCCTGCTTCTGGGCGCGGTGAAATACCACATGCATTTCCTGCCGACGCTATTCGGGCTGGTCCTGTTGTACCCATTGTTCCGGCTGGCGGTCAGCTTTCCGGCGCTTGGGCTTTCGGTCATTGTATTTCTGGTGGTGCGCCGAGAGCTGGACGCTTTCGTTTACGCCACCTTCTGGGGAACCGAAGCGCTTCCGTACCTGGTGCGCGCGATCAAGATCCTGACCTATGCCGGCTATGGCATGGTGGCCGGTGCCGCCCTGGGCATCCTGAAACAATCCGACGGCGCCACCCGAGAGCGTTGGGTCGCGCCAATCCTGTTCCTTGGAGGACTGCTCTTCCTGTTCAAGTTGATCGCGACCTGGAAGACCATCGAAACCGGGCAATGGCAGTTCAACTATGCGCCTGCCTATTGGGCTGACTTCCTGTTTCCCGTGGTGCTGTTCAGCCTGTGCATGGCGCTTGGACACCGGCATTGGCCCAACCGAATTTCTCGTATGGCCCGGTATTCCTTTGGAATTTACCTTTGCCACCCCATCTTTCTCGACCTCTGCGAAATCGCCCTGCGCAATTCCGGGCTGTCACCAATCGCCCTGATCGGGCTCAAGACCAGCGTCACGCTCGCTGCAACCATCGTCCTCGTCCTTGGCCTTGCGCGGATACGCGCGTTGGCATGGACCATTGGCCTCGGGCCACTCCCCTTTCCATCGTTTTTCGGGTTCACGAAGAAGGAGACCGCATGATGCTTCTCACCACTCAACTTGTCGATGACGGGCTGGCCATCATCGCCGTGTCCCAGGATTTGGTACATGCCTCGGCGGTCAAACCCCTGGCGGACACCTGCGAAAGCCTGAGCGAAAGCGGGCGGCGCGGCATCCTGATCGATATGTCGCGGGTCCGGCGCATGAACATGTCCGGGCTGGCCTCGGTGGTGGAGTTGGTCTCGCGGCACCCGAAGTGGGATATCGGCCTGTGCGCCGTGCCGAAACACATTTCCCAGATGGTCAGCCAATCCGGCCTTGATCGCGGGTTGTCGATCTTTGCCGATGTCGACAGCGCACGCCGGGCGCCGGCCTTCCTGGGCCGAAGCCTGAGCGGGACGCGCACTGTCCTGCTTTGCGCCGGCCGGGGAAGCCGCGTGGCACCGATGACCGACATCACGCCCAAACCCATGCTGGACATTGCCGGGCAGCCCGTGTTGCACCGCATCATGGACCATCTCGCGGGGTTCGGCTTGCGGGACATCCTGTTCAATCCCGGCCATCTTGGCGATCAGGTGATCGACTATTTCCAGGCGACAATCTGGCCCGATACCCGCATCCAGTTCGCAAACGAAGGACAATTCGAGGATGGCGTCTGGACAGCCGCTCCCATCGGATCGGCGAGCGCGCTGAAACGGATGCAGGTGACCTCGGCGGCATTCCGAAGCGATTTCGTGGTGATGTGCGGTGATGCCCTGGTGGACCTGGACCTGGCCGAGATGATGCGCCGACACCGAGAGACGGGCGCCGCCGTCACCATTGCCGCCCAGACGGTAGCCGCCGACCAGACCCGCAAATACGGCATGATCGAAACCGCCCCTGCCGGGCAGATCACCCGTTTCGTCGAAAAACCGAAACCCGGTACGACCGACAGCCGCCTTGCCAATACCGGGATTTACATCATGAAACCCGAAATACTGGGCCTGATCCCCAACGCGCCCGACCTCGATATCGCAACGCATCTTCTCCCGGCGGTTCTGGCGGCACGCCTGCCGATGCGTGTCTATGATCAACCGTTTGCATGGGTCGATATCGGGTGCGGTCGCGACTATGCCGAAGCGACATCGCGTTGTCTTGCTGGTGACCTGCCGTTTGCCCCCCCCACGGGAAAAGAGGTGCGTCCCGGGGTCTGGGCCGCGGCCAGCGCCCGCGTTTCCAATCAGGCACGGATCGAGGGTCCTTGCCACATTGGCCAGGGCGCTGTCGTTGCTCCCGGCGCGACACTTCGGGGCGCCTGCGCGATCGGGGCAGGCGCGGAAGTGGCCGGGAATTCCGTTCTGCAGGACTGCATCGTCATGCCGGATACGCGCGTCGGATCCGGCACCTGGGGCAAAGGCCTGATTCTGCACGGCGATTGGGCCGTCAATCAGGCCTGGGCCGATGGTCGCAAAACGCTTCATCCGCCTCTCGATCACGTGGAGACTCTCCGTTCTGTCACGGACACAGACCTGCCTCTGCCCATTTCGGCCTGACCAGACACATGCAATACACCCGACCCGATACGCCGTATTTCGCGGCCTTTCTTCACAGAACGCCGGACCGCGTCTCCGATTTTGGCGGGGCTGCGCGGCATTTGTGGCACCTCGCGGCAGGCGTGACCATCGGGCTGGGCCTGTGGTATCTGCACTGGCGCTGGACCGCCTCCCTCAACCCGGAAGCATGGGCTTTTTCCCTCGCTGTGGTCCTGGCCGAAACCCTGGCCTTTGTCGGTATGCTGTTGTTCTACTTCAATATCTGGGACGAAGGCGATACGCCACGCCGCCCCCCCCCGGACAGCCGCGCGGTCGCCGGGCTGGAGGGCGACGGTGACATCCTGGTTGATATCTTCATCACCACATATGATGAGGGTCCCGAGATCGTCGGTCCATCGATCACGGCGGCCAAGGCCTTGCACGTGCCTCCGGGCATCCGGTTCCATGTACATGTCCTTGATGACGGCGCACGCCCCGAAATGCGAGCTTTGTGCCAACACTCCGAGGTGGGCTACCTGGCGCGCCGCGACAACCGGGGCTTCAAGGCCGGCAACCTGGCAAATGCGCTGTTTGCGACCGAGGGCGACTTTGTCGTGATCTGCGATGCGGACACTCAGGTGTTCCCCACATTTCTGGCGGAAACCCTGGGCTATTTTCGTGACCCCAATGTCGCCTGGGTACAAACGCCGCATTGGTTTTTCGACATTCCAGAGGGCGAACCCTGGGGCGACTGGCTGACGCGGGTTCTGGGACGACGCGCGCGCATTCTGGCCCCCCTAGTCCGCCGTGTCACCGGGCGCCCGCGTGTTGGCGCGGATCCTTTCCTGTCGGAACCGGCCATGTTCTTTGACGTAATCCAGCGGCGGCGCAACCGGCACAATGCCTCGTTCTGCTGCGGCGCGGGTTCGGTGCATCGACGCGAGGCGATCTTTCACAACGCGTTGACAGAGCAAGGCCGCAAGTTGATGCGCACCGAGAAGCTGGCATCGCTGGTCGATGTGCGGCCCCTGTTGCACCGAGTGGACATGCAGCCGTTTCGCTATCATGTCTCCGAGGACATATTCACCTCGTTGCAGCAGCAATCCAACGGCTGGAAGTCGGTCTATCACCCCGAACCTCTGGCGCGGATGCTATCGCCCTGGACCATGAAAGCCTGGGCAACCCAGAAGCTGAAGTACGCCGGCGGAACCTATGACATCATGTTCCGAACCGGGCTGATCTTTCGTCGCGGGCTGCCGTGGCAGACACGGCTGCACTACCTTGCGACCTACTGGTCCTATCTCGGGGCGCTCTGGGTGCCGGTACTGTTTCTTGCGCCGGTGGTGGCAACGGTCACGGGGGTGGCTCCGGTCGACGCCTATTCGATCGAGTTCTTCCTGCACCTGCTGCCCTTGCTGGCCTGCAACGAGCTGGCCATGACCCTGGCCACCAAGGGCCACGACATCCATGCCGGGCGGGTCCTGTCGCTGGCCACCTTGACCATTCAATGGCGCGCGCTGCTCCAGGTGGTGCGCGGGGAAAAGCCGCATTTCCCCCCAACGCCCAAGACCCCGGTCGTCTCGGACGGTCTGCGACATGCCATGCCGAACCTCGTGTTGCTGGCCGTCATGGGGTTTGCCGCCGCCTATGGCCTCTGGGCCCATGCCAATGGCTCGGAGGGCCACAGCCTGTCACTTCTGGTGGTCAACTTTTTCTGGATGGCGATCAACGCGGTTGCGCTGGTGCGCATCACGGGCGCGGCCTTCTGGCGGCCACGGCTGCCCGATGGCTCGCCATTGCCGCTGGCCGAATAGGAGAAAATTCCTTTGTCATTCGCAAAATCGTCTACCCGCCGTTCAAGCTTCTTGTTCGTTCTTGGCCTCATCCTGGCGGCGACCGCTGCCGTGGTCATCGACGGAGGCTGGCGCTACCAACTGCGCACCGTGCAAGCGACCCTGGCCTTGTCGGGCGTCGAAATCCCGATCGCGCAGCCTGTGGGATTTGCCCCTGCGAACCAGGCCGCGGCACAACGCGCCTGGGCATTCTTTGAAACCCACACCCAACCGGAAACCGGGTGGGTGAATTCAGCCGGCGACTTTCCGTCAACCACCCTGTGGGACCAGGGGTCCTATGTCCTTGCTCTGATCGCGGCCCGACGGTTGGAAATCATCCCCCCGACAGAGTTCGAGGCCCGCGTCACCCGGCTGCTTGACGGTTTCGACAGTCTTGCCCTGTTCGACAACAAGTTGCCGAACAAGGCCTACGATACCCGCAGCCTGGTCATGGTGGACTACGCAAATACTCCGGTTGCCGACGGGATCGGCTGGTCCGCGCTTGACATTGCCCGCATGCTGGTTGCGTTCCGGGTGCTTGAAAAACACTTTCCCGAATATGGCGCGCGCATCCGCGCAACGGTCGCGCGCTGGGACCTGGCCGCAATGGCCTCCCAAGGGGAACTTTGGGGCGCCGAACGTGTCGACGGCACCATCCACTACACCCAGGAGGGACGCCTGGGATATGAGCAATACGGCGCCCGCGCGGCGGCGATGTGGGGTCTGGATGTGTCTCAGGCCATGTCCGCGCGCCGCGCGCTCGACTGGACCAGTGTCCAGGGGATCGAGGTGCCGACCGACGCGCGCCACGCCTCCGCCTTCGGGGCAATCACTCCGATCCTGAGCGAACCCTACTTCCTCATGGCGCTGGAGCTGGGGCTCGACAGTGAAAACCGCTTGATGGCAGAGCGGGTTTTTCGTGCGCAGCTCAGACGGTTTGAAGAGACCGGCCTGCTGACCATGGTGTCCGAGGATCACATCGACCAAGCGCCGCATTTCCTTTATAATTCCGTTTTCGCCAATGGCACCCCGTGGGGCGTCGTGACCGAAACCGGCGCCTTCCACCCCGAGCTGAGGACGATCAGCACCAAGGCGGCGATGGCCTGGGATGCCCTCTATGACACCGCCTATACCGACCGTGTCCGGGCAAAGCTTGCTGATGTGGGGGATCCCACCCGCGGATGGCCCGCCGGGCTCTATGAGGCCGATGGCGCGGTCAACGACATATATACCTTGAATACCAATGCCGTGGTCCTGGAAGCGATGCACTTCGCCGCCTTCGGACCGCTTTGGCAGACCCGGTAACAAAGGGCAATTAACCTTGATCGTCGATTGTTGGACAAAAGGGATGAAACCGGCATGCTGATCTTCGGGAAGTATCGGAGCGGAGCGATCCTGGCGCTTGGCCTGGCCACTGTCAGCCTGGATTCGAGCCAGGCTCAGGCAGAGAGTTGGCTGCTGATCGAAACGCGCAGTGTCCCCAACCAATGCGAGCGTCCATTGGAATGTGTCGCCCGGTCCACGCTGCTGACGCGCAACATGGCCTTCCTTACGCCATCCGACAGGGACACCGTGACTGGATTTCTGAACCAGATTGCGACCATTCGCGGCATCCCCGACGACCTGGTCCACGCGGCAGAGCCACAACCCATTGCCGGGCAACTCACTGCCGGACAAATTACCCAGGTCTTGCAGCCCATTCCGCGGGCCGAAAAATTGGCACCTCTGGTGGGGCATCCTGGCGCCTTCTTCGATACCAAGACCCTCGACGATGCCGAAGTCACCGAAGGTTTTTCCGCATACGTCATCACCGAACTGCAACGTGCCGGGTTTCGTTTTCTGACGCGCGAGGAAATGGAACAGACGCCGGGCCGGCCAAAGCTGTCCCTGCGTTTTACACCGCGCAGGGAATCGGCCGGGTGCATCATTCCGTTCTCGATCTCGCTGTCGATATCGGAAGAGGTGGTGATGGTGCGCAACCCCGCATTGAAATTGTCGGGGTCTGCATGGGCCAAAACCGTCAAGGAAAACCTGGCCAACCGAAATTATGCACCGCGAAATTCCCTGGAGGAGGTGGTTTCCGCCTTTGCCAAGGATTGGCAAACGGCCAATCCCGGATAATCGCCGCGCCAATGTCGGTTCATCATGGGTTAAGTCTTTGTGTTTAAGGTATCTTGGATGAACACTCGTCGAAAAAATTCACTCTGGTGGCGCCAAATCACAGGTTCTATTCTCGGCGCAACGCTGCTGTTGACCGGGTGCGGCCCGACCATTGATCGGCTCGCGCCCGTGGCCGCGCAACCCAAGACCCCAGTTGCACGCAATTTTACCAATTTCTCGGCGTCGCTGCAGTGTATGGACAGACTTTTCGCCGCCAAGAAACAACGGCGGATTCGTCTGTCGGCCACGCCGATTTCCGATGACACCAAGAAGATCTATGTCGGCGCAGATGACATGCTGATCAGTGCGATCAACCGGATGAACCGCCGCAGCCGTGCCTTCGTTTTCCTGGACCAACCGTTGATCCGCGAAGGATCACTCTATGAGTTGCAGACCCTGGACCCCAAGACCCGCAACAAGGCAATCAAACCGCAATACTACATTCGCGGCTCGATCAGCCAGTTGGATGACAGCACCCGTCGTCTCAGCGGGAACGGCTACTACAGCGCCGATGACACCCAGGTCCAGGATTTCAGCTACGTGCGGCCCTCTGGCAGTCGAACCAACTCTGTGGTCACGGTCGATCTTCACCTGGTTGCCTTTCCCTCGCGCGAGGTTCTGCCCGGGGCCTCCGTCAGCAATTCGATGGTTGTGACCAAACGCAGTTTTGGCACCGGCTTCACAGGCCGAATAGTCAAGGGCAGCCTTGGACTTACGCTCCAGATCGACAGCATGGAGAGCAACGGCCAGGCCGTCCGGAACCTGATCGAACTTGCCACCATCGAACTTCTCGGTCGGTTTGCCGGCGTTCCCTACTGGGACTGCCTCTCTCTCGAGGACACGAATGCGCGCCTCGCCTCAAGAAAAGAGCATGTACAAGTTTTCAAAGGCGAAACATCGAGCATCCTTGAGGCGCAGCGGCACCTGGTGGCGCTGGGTCGGATGACCGGGCCACCCACCGGCACACTGGATCGCGAAACCCGTCGGATCCTGGGCCAGTTCCAGGCCGAGAACGGGCTGATTGCCAGCGGACTTGCGGATTTCGACACGATTGCCCTGCTGCGGCAGGTTCTGGCCGCCCAGACGAAACGCGCAAGAGTTCCGGCCAAAACCGCCCCCAAAAGGAAACCCCTCCCCATGCCGGTTCCGGCTCCGGTCGATACGAGTGGCTACAAGAACATCAGCGAGTACTTGACCGGAAACTGACGCTTTTGCGTTTGTTTTCGTCAGGTGGGGTCTGCCACCGCAAGACCCGCCAAAAACCTTCACGGTTGATGATTGGCTTGGCCCCTACCCCGCCGCGGCTTTCGATCGGTGACAGTGATCTAAACATGAAGTCCGAATGCGCGGATGTCGGTGCTGGACGCACTTGAAAACAAGCCAGAAGTCCGGGTCGAACAGCGGTTACCGCACGGTGAGTTAAAAGGGCAATGCCCCATTGTCTTCATGGAGAATACTCGGGCATTCAAAGGCGACACGAAAGAGGTCCTGAACCGGTTGTTGGCGTCAAAAGGTTTGCAGTGGCCGGATGTTGAAGCGAAGGTCTCGCGCCTGCCCTGCACCTCGCAATTCCGACATCCAGCCAGCTGTTTTCCTTGCCCTTCGCCGTCAAACGAGGCCGCAGGCAAGGGTGTGGCGCCAATATGGCCCCCACCCTTCAAAGCGTGCACCGAAATGATTGCCCTGTTGTTGAAGTTCTGGCGCTTGGCACGTTCAGCCGAGAATCTGACATCCGCACCAGCATGGGTGGGTCCCGTCCGTCAAGGTTCTCTAGTCGAGATAGGCCGCGTTCAGCTCCAGCCTATGCGCCGAGAACCCCAGCTTCTAGCCGAGGAAAACCGTGCAAAGCTCAACCACAACCTCCTCGCGTGCATTGGCCGTGTTCCCGAACCGCGCATCTCCGTAGCTGCCGGAGAAACGCGCGAAAGTTGATAATGCCCCACGGCCCCCTGTTGGCACGCAGCGCCCACTGTCACTTGTCTCCAGGCTGCGACGTGTTGCGCAAGGGATGCTCAGTCTCTGTCAAGGGCGGGCAAACCGGCGAAGCGCACGCGATCTTCGACCTCTTGTGCGATCTCCAGGAACCTGTCGGTACAGGCCGTCCAGGAATGGCGAAGCGCCGCCGCGCGACAGGTCTCGGCGTCCAGGGCAAGTGCAGCTTTGGCCGCCGCTTCCAGATTGTCGGACAATACCCCGTCCTTCCCTGATGTCACAATGTCCAAAGGGCCGCGCACCGGATAGGCGGCGACAGGCAGGCCCGAGGCAAGGGCTTCGAGCAGAACCAGGCCAAATGTCTCGGTGCGGGATGGAAAAACAAACACATCGGCGCTGGCGTAGTGCCGGGCCAAATCCGGGCCTTCCTTTAGGCCGACAAAATGCGCCCCGGGAAAGCGTCGGCGCAGGGTGGCCAGGGCCGGGCCATCACCGACCACAACCTTGCTGCCCGGCAGGTCAAGCCCCAGAAAATCCGAAAGCGATTTTTCCACGGACACGCGCGCGACTGTCAGCCAGATCGGACGGGGCAGATCGGCAAAGACGTCGCCGGCCTGCCGAGGATGGAACAGCTCTGCATCCACGCCGCGCGGCCACAAGCGCAAGGTATCGAACCCACGCGTGGCCAGTTCGTCTTGCAAGGCCGGGGTGGCCACCAGACAGGCGCCCGCGCGGTTGTGGAAGCGCCGAAGCATGGCATAGCTCAGACCCAAAGGAACCGGTGCCCGCGCGGCCAGATATTCAGGAAAGCGGGTGTGATAGCTGGTGGTATAGACGCGTCCCAGCTTGCGGCAGGCCGCGGCGGCCAGGACACCCAGCGGTCCTTCGCTGGCGATATGGACATGATCGGCCCGGGCCTGTGCCAACAGGGCGCGCATTCGGCGGGCGGTGGTCAACGACAGCCGGATCTCGGGATAGGTTGGACAGGGGATGGTGCGAAACTGGCCGGGGTGAATGATCACAACCCGCAGACCCCGGCGTCGCAGATCGGCAATGGTGTAGTCCAGCGAGCGGACAACCCCGTTGACCTGCGGGTGCCAGGCATCGCTGACAATGACAACAGATCTGATCGGGCGCCCCAAAGCGTTCACTTGCGGACCTTCGGCCCAGAGGCACAGGGCCCCCGTTTGCAACCGCGGCCAGGAACGGGCACGGCGTTGGGCGTCAGAGGGACCGCCCATTCAGGCCCCCGGCACACCGATGCGACGCCTGACAAAGCCGCATTCGACAAGAAACCGCCTTTCAATGATCGCCCAAACTGAATGCGGCGCGGAATTTTTGTGCAATCCGGCATGAGTGAGATATGCCACATCCCTAATACTATTCGCTCAACTCTATTGGAGACTTCACTTCGAACCTGTGTAATTGTCACGCCAAGAAGAACAAGAGCAGAAAGTCATGCGTCTTACCCCGCAAGGTCAAACCGATGCGGCGCCCGAAACCGGGGCGCTTGCACGGTTGCGGCGTGTTTCTGTTCCGTTCAAGGCCACGATCCTTGTCGTATTCATTCTGACAACAGTGCCGGTTCTGGCGGGTATTATTCACATCAACTATCAATCCAGCGATCGGGTGGTCCGGGCCCATGCCGCGCAGATGGTAGAGAGGTTTCGCACCGATACGATCCGCGAAATCGTGATGGAATTCCGCGCGCTCAAGTCGCTGATTGCCACCGCCGCCGAGCTGGGCCAGCAAGCGCCCGAACTTTTCAGCGACAGCCGGGCATTGTTGTATTTTTTTACCATGCTCAAGCAGACCGATACGATGCTGAATGTTTATGTCGGCGTGGAAGACGGCACCTTTCGTCAAGCGCGCCGCATTCACGATCCTGAAGCCGCGATTCATGGCACTTTGCCCCCCGAAGGCGCAAGCTACGCCTATCGCCTGGTCGAACCGAAACCCGGTGCCAGGTCCGAGGATCGTTATATCTTCCTGAATTCCGATCAATCCGTTCTGGGGGATGTCGCCGCCGCCAGCAGCTATGACCCGCGCCAGAGACCCTGGTATCAACAGGCGGTCGCCGCGGGCGATCTCGTGATAACCGATCCGGAACTGTTCTGGGCTTTCGGCCTGGTAGGCTTTACCGTGGCCGAGCCCTTTACCGTCGACGGTCAGCTATTGGGCGTTGTCGCCGCCGATGTGACGTTGGACCGGTTCTCGCAATACCTGGCTCAAAAACCGGTCAGCCCCAACAGTCTGAGCTATCTGCTGGACGATCGCGGCCAGGTTCTGGCCACGTCCGACGGGCTTATTGAATTCGGCAGTGAAAATGACAGTGTGGCCTTGACCCATGTCGCGGATGTGGAAAACCGCGCGGTCGCGATAGCCTACGGCCAGCGCCAGAATCTGGATGGCAATCAAGTCTACAATATCACCCTGGATGGCCGCGATTTCATCGTCGGCCTTTCTTCGTTTGAAGAGGATCTTGGAAAGCCCTGGCGGCTGTTGGTGATCACACCGCTCAGCGATTTTACGGAAGCGTTCAACAGCAGCAATCGCCGCATGGTGATTATCGGGCTGGCGGCGGTCGTGGTGCAATTGACCATTATCCTGGTGATTGCGAGCTATGTTGCCTCGCCGCTGCAGCGCCTGTCGCAAAAGGTGGCACGCATCCAGTCATTGGAACGTGCTGCCGATCTTGCGCCTGTTCGGTCGCCCGTGCGCGAAATCGCGGTGCTGTCCCAGGCGGTCGAAACGCTGGACACCGCCGTTCAGGCCTTTGCGCGTTTTGTACCTGTGGGGCTGGTGCGGCAATTGCTGAAATCGGACGACAAGCTGCAACTGGGCGGGCAAAGCCGTTTCTTGACGATCCTGTTTTGCGATGTCGAGGCGTTTTCAACCCTGGCAGAACGGATTGCCGCGCGGGATCTGCTGAGCCGGGTCTCTGCGCTCCTGGGTGGGATCACCCGCCGCGTGCACGAAGAAAAGGGCACCATCGACAAATTTGTCGGCGACGGGGTGATGGCGTTTTGGGGCGCGCCGGCCCCATTGGTCGGCCATGCCTATCATGCCTGCGTGGCGGCCCTGGCGATCCAGCGCGACCTTCAGCACCTGAACCAGACCTGGCGCTCCAAGGGCGCGCCCGAGATGCAGCTGCGGGTGGGTATCCACTCTGATGTGGTCCTGGTGGGCAACGTCGGCTCGGACGAGCGGATGAGTTACACCGTGCTGGGCGACGGGGTGAACATCGCGGCGCGCCTGGAAGGCTGCAACAAGATGTTCGGCACGCGCATCTGCATCAGCCAGGATACCTTCCGCGAAGCGGGCGACCAGCTGTGCACGCGCCCCATTGATGAGGTCCTGGTCAAAGGCCGCCGGGCCCGTATCACGATCTACGAGCTTATGGGCGCCTATGGGGCGGGCGCCGAGTTCGAGCCGTCAGAGCACCTTCAAGAGGTGGTCCGGCTGACACAACAGGCCTTTGATGCCTTGGTTGCCGGCGATCATCAGACCGCCCTTGCGCGGTATCGCGCGGTCCTGGTCGCGCGTCCCGATGACCCGGTTGCCCGTGAACATGTGAAACGGCTGGAAGCCAAGCTGACCGGCCAATCTGCGACGGAAATTACGCCGGAGCAAAACCAGAGGACGAATGATGCCTGATCAGCAGAGCGTAAACGGCCCCGACCATTTCAGGCCCAGCGACTACAGTGCGGCCCTTGTGCAGTGCCTGGTACATGACCGCGTCCAGGCCAAGGGCCGGCGGGTTCTGGATGTGGGTTGCGGCAGCGGCGTGTTGCTGGCCGCGGCCGGTGCGGCCGGTGCGGCTCATTTGACCGGCGTGGATATCGAGGCCGATGCGGTGGCCGAAACCAGGGCATTGCTTGACCAGCATGGCTATGCGTCGGTTCGCGACATTCACAACGGTGCATTGTTCGACCCCGTTGGTCAGCGCCAGTTTGATCTGGTGCTGGCAAATCTGCCGCATTTCCCGATGGACCCTGCCGCCGTGGAGGGGCGCCTGCCCACCTGGAGCGCGGGTGGTGCGGATGGGCGCGCGCTGCTTGACCGCTTCCTGGACGGACTGGCCCTGCACCTGGCACCTGACGGGCGAGCGCTGGTGATGCACAATGCCTTTATCGGACTGGAACAGACCTATTCCAAGGCCGCGGCGCAGGGGTTGTCCGTCAGCGTTCTCAGCCGTTTCCTGGTGCCTTTGCCAAAACCGAAGCTGGAGCAGATGACGCGCGAGGTCCTGGCGCGGGAAACCGGGCAATCGATCCACATGTTCGGCAATTACGCCTTTGGCACGGTGGCCGTCTTGTGCCTGGAGTCGGCAAACCCGAAAGTAACGGCGTCATGATCCGGGCCTTGCGCATCCTGGTGGCTCTGTGTGTTCTGGCCTGGTTCGGGGCCGTCGCACCTGCGCAGGCGCAAGACCAGGGCCGGGCCGACACTCCGGATGCCGCCCTGGCCCAGCTTTTGGCCCAAGCGCGCGCGCAGATGCCCGCGGCCTGCGATGACCCCGAAAGCGATCGGTTGATCCGAATTCTCTGCACCCGGAATATCCGTGTCGGGGTCCGCGCGCATTATCCGCTTTTTGCCACGCAAACCGCCGATCTGACGGATCGGGCGGGCTATGACATCGATGTGGCCCGCGCGATTGCCGCACGGTTGGGGGTGGCGCCGGACTGGGTTCAACTGACCCCGGCCACGCGCATTTCAGCCCTCGCCGAGGATGGCGCCGATCTGGTCATTGCCACAATGGGCCACAACACCCAACGCGATGGCCAAACCCAGTTCATCCGCCCCCATTACTATCGGTCGGAAACCATCATTGTCGGGCCCCATGCCGCGCAGGTCACCGACTGGAAGACGGTTGCGGGCCAACGGATCTGCACCACCATCGGCAATTACGCGAATGCACAGCTGGTCTCGCAGGGTGCGCGCTTGATGTTGTTCGAAAATGCCGCCCGCCTGCCCGAGGCGCTGGATGAAGAGATTTGCCGCCTGGTGGCGCAGGACGACAGCTTCCTGGCGTCTTTCCTGATCGATCCTGCCTTCGGCACCCGGTTCGAGCGCAAGTTCGGCTTTGACCCGGTGCCCTGGGGCATGGCGGTGGCCCAGACCGGAAGTGACGACCTCGGCCAGGCCTTGCGGCTGATCAGCCAGATCATGCATCGTGACGGGCAATTCCTGGAACTGGCGCGGCAAAACGGAATCTTCACGCAATTCTTGGAAGAGCAGCAAAAGCTTTGGCAAAGCCCGGCCTGTGCATTGATTGCCGCTTTGGATGATCCCGCCTGCGTGCTGCCCGCGCTCGAGACAACCAGAAGCCCGACGGCCTTTGCCGACAAGGTCGAAGGCCTGCAGGACTGGATGGAAAACCGATTTGGGTTTGCGCCCGAATTGCCCATGCTGACCAGCCAGCCGGCGCTGGAGCTGTTCACCGCCGGTGTCATCAACTCTTTCGTGCTGGTGGTGGGTGCGCTGATGGCAACGCTTGGTTTCGCGCTGATCTTCGGCTTTCTGGCGGCGCTGCCCAGTCGCATCACCCGGTTTCTGGCCTGGAGCGTGGTGTCGCTTGTGCAGTCTTCGCCGGTGATCCTGACGCTGGTGGTGCTGGCGGCGGTGACCAATGCGATCTTCACCTATTCCCCTGCCGCCGCATTGGGGTCAGCGATTGTGGCTTTGGGGCTGATGAACGGGTGCAACGCCGGTCAAGCGATTGGCGAAGCGGCCGACAGTCTCCGCAAGGAGGGCAGCCATGACCGGGGCTTCAGCCTGGCGCTGTATCGCGCTGCGGTCACAAGATCGCTGACACAGCTGTTTTCCTTCTTGGTCAACGCCGCCAAGGGCACGCCGATTGCCAGCTTCACCGGTGCGCCGGAGCTGCTCAGCGCGCTGACCGACATCACCTCTTTCGCCGCCGGTCGCGTGACCACCTATACGCTGGTCCTGGTGTTCTACATCGCGATCGTGTTTTGCGTGATCTGGTTGTGCAATGTCTTGCGCGCCCGGCTGGAAAGATCGCAAGCGGAGGTGGCCGCATGAGAGACCTGATCACCCTGCTCAGCTCCGACTATCCGATTGCCCTTTTTGCCGGGATGCTGGTCAATTTCCAGATTGCGTTGATTGCCCTTGTCGTGGGGCTGGTCCTGGGTATCCCGTCGGTCTTGCTGCTGGTCGCAGGACGCGGGGGGCGGCGCGTGGTCCGTCCGGTGATTGGCCTGATGCGAGCCGCGCCCACCTTTGTCGTTATGTTTTTCCTGCTCAATATCATTCCGCGCCAGTTCGAGCTTTTCGGCCTGTCCCTGTCGCTGACGCCCGAGTGGATCGTGGCGCTGTCGCTGGTGCCTTATGCCGTGTCCTATGTGGCCGACAACGGAACTGCGGCCATCATGGGGTTGCGCAACGGATCGCGTGCAGAGGCCTTGCTGTTCCTGCCCAACCTGGTGCGCGCTTTCATTGTGCTGGGCATGTCGTCAAGCGCGGGTGTCGCCATCGGCGTCAACGAAGGCGTGGCGGTTGTCCTGCGCGAAGCGGACAAATACACCCATATCGGAGACCAGATGCTTGTCTTTGCGGTTGGCGTGGTTGCCTTTGGCGCCGTGTTCCAGGTTGGCTTTGCCGGTGTTCGCGTGATGATGCGCATGTTGTCCACCCCCAATGCGGCGGCGCGTTAAGCGCGCGCCCCTGCCCGGACGCCGTCAGTCAGGCAGGACCAGCAGGATCGGCTCCGAATCCACCTGAATGGTCGCAGGAATGCGCGCGACAATGTCGCCATCCGCCTGGATCGGCGCACCGTGCGGCACAGTCAGGTCAAGTCGTGATGCGTTCAGTTGCGGCAGGCTGCCGGGTTTGCGGCGCGCTCCAAAGGCAACGGCGGCCAGCCGCATGAAGGTCCGGGCGCGTCGTGCCGGCGGGAACAAGGTGATCACCAGGGAGGTGTTCAGCAGCTGCGCAGACGGCGCCAGAATATGGTTGCCGCCATATCGCTTGCCCCGGTTTGCAACGACCAGGGACACGTGATGATCCACCCCGTCGACACGCGCCACAAAGGCCGGGCTGCCGTGGCGAACAAAGCTGGCGACCCCGTAAACCAGGTAGGCCACCTTGCCCCAACGTCGCTTGGCGCTCCGGGGCAAGTCCATCACCGCTTGCGCATCACTGCCGGCACTGGCCATTGAGAAAAACCGGCGGTTGTTGACCCGGCCGGGATAGACGGGCTGCGGTTTGCCGTGCAGCACATACTGCACGAGGTCCGAGGTGGACCGGGGCAGGCCCAGCTCATGGGCCAGCACATTTGCGGTGCCGGTCGGCAGAATGCCAAGGGGAGGAGACGCCGCATGCAGCCCTTGCAGCGCATCGTTTATCGTCCCGTCTCCCCCGGCCACGACGATGCGGTCCGTCTCGTCCGATGTCGTCTCGCGGACCAGTCGCGCGGCCTCACCGGCGTAGAGGGCGGGTCGCATGTCAAGGATGACACCCTGGGCTTCGAGTTGCGCGGTCACAGCCTCCAACACAGAGACCTTGCGTCCCCCTGCTGCCACCGGATTGTAGATCATCCGCAAACGTAACAAGAAAAGCCTCCAGATGACGGCAAGACCGCGGGCGCAGGGGTGCCGCCCACGAAAGCTAGGCCGGGTCATGCCCCGCGCGCAAGGATGTGTTTTGCCCCCTGCCCCAAAGCAGCCCGGCACAAGGGCCAAACCCCCGACGTTCCACGGCGGCAAGGGCGGCTGTGTCGGCCCGGCAAGCATGGACAGGACCCAAATGCGTTACGTCCCGACGCCACCCCGAGGCGCGCGCGCCTGTTCAAAGCTCTCGGCCAAGGCGCCCTTGCTGTCGGTGATTTGCAGCGGCTCGAAATCCTTGGCAAACCGCTCCGGCATCGGGAAAAGCGGTGTATAGACCCGGCGTGGCGCATCGGTGCTGGCGTTGTACGTGGGCGCGGCCTCGCGCCATGACGCGGTCATTTGCGCGAGAGAGCCAATCCCGCGCCGCCGCCGATACCGTTGCAGCGGCATCAGAAGGGACAAGGCCGTCAGGTCCCAGGGGAGGTCCTTGCGCCAATGCCAGGCATGGCGGACCGCGTGTCGGATCAATGCGCCTTGGCGACCGCGCATATTGACAAGCCGCCCATAAAACGCGGCCACCTGCTCGACCGGTTCCAGCGGTTTTTCCACCAGCTTGACCCCGTCCATGTCGCTGAGCAGGACATTCGGCAAAAGCCGGTCTTGCGCCACGGCCTGGTCGAAGTATGGCGTTCCCACGATCGGGATGGTGGTGGAAACGAAAGCCGGCAATTTCATGCGCGGATTGGCCAGTACCGCATCGATCTGTTCGGCCACCTCGGCCATCGTCTGTTGGGAAAAGTCCACCATCATCCCATAGTCAAACAGAATGCCACGCTTTGCGCAGGCGGTTGCCAAACTCAACGGATGCGAGATCAGGCTCTGCTTTTTGTTGTAGCTTTGCAAAACCTTGGGATCGAGCGTTTCAACCCCGGAAAAGATTGCCTTGCAGCCGTTTTCGGCAACAAGGTCCAGGTTTTTCGGATTGGCAAAGAAGTCTCCGGTGACCAGACAGCCCCAGCCACTGAATTGCCCGCGCCGCACGCGGTCTCCCAGCAGGCGCGTGCGGCGCTCGAAATCGCGGCGGTTGTTGCCGAAAAAGTTGTTGTCGCTCAGCAATAGCCCGTGCACCCGCCCGACAGCATCCAGCTGGCGTTCAATCTGCGCGGTCTGATAGGACGTATAGGGGCGTCCCTCTCCCGTCAGGGTGCAGAACGAGCAGGCAAAGTTGCAGTATTTCGTCGTTTCGACATAGCCAAGCCCCAGGTTCGGAGCGGTCAGATCATGGCGCGGCGCAGCATCCGCGCGCGCGGCAGAGGCGCCCAGGACCACGTCGATCACCTCGGTGATCTCTTCGGCATCCCCTTGGCAGACATAGTCAAACACCTCGGCGCAGAGCGTCGGCAAGGCGCGCGCAATGTGCCCGCCGATCACCGTGACCACGCCGGGCTGTGCATTGCGGAAATAGGCCGCCAATTGCCGCGCCCGATCAAAGGCCGAGGTCAATCCGGTAAACACCACCAGATCGGGCCAGTCGAACAGCCGGGTGCGCAAGAGCGCGCCGTGAAACACCTCGTCCCAGACGCGGATCTCGCAATGCTCGGGGTCAAAATGGCCGGCCAGAAAATAGGGCGCCATCGGTCGCGGCACGAAAAGACGGGTCGGTGTCGACTCTCGCCAGGGGTCGAAATAGGCGTTGATGATCAAAACGCGATGCTTGCGGTTCACTGGCAGGACCATGCGCGGTTTTGACCTTTCCAATGTGCCTTCAAAGGCGATGAAACAATACCACGCCCACCCGGGATCAGACGAAAAGGTTGATGCAGGCGCTTTATCTGAATAGTAGAAAAGCAACTGGGCATTTGATGGCGCTTGATTACATGACAGAAAACTCTATCGCCGTCGAGCTTCGGGCGCACGATGTGTTTCAATCGCTGCCCGATCCTTCCTTTGATCAATTGGTCGCCGCCTCTTGTGACGTCTCGCTGGAAACCGGGCAGACCCTGATGCGCGAAGGCGAAACCGGGCGCGATGTGTTCCTGTTGGTGGAAGGCCAGGCCGAAGCCTATCGCACCGCCCCTGACGGGCGGGCAGAGATCACCCTGAACCAGATCCACGCCGGCGATTGTCTGGGGGAACTGGCGATGATCGATGGCTCGCCGCGCACCTCCTCGGTTCGGGCGACGTCCCCGGGGCGCGTGATCCATGTGGCTGTGGACAAGCTGCAGGATGAACGCGCATTGGCCGATCTCAAGGCGGCTCTGGCCGCGGTTGCGGTACGCCGGGCCAGGCAATTGAGCACGGCGCAGTTGGAAAGCCTGCAGGCGCAGCTCGATGCGCGGGTCAAGCAGACCGAATTCGGGATGATCCTGCTCTTCACCATTGTGTTGATGCTGCTCTCGACCAGCCTGTTTTACCTGGTGGCCGAAGACATTGTCGAAGACGTCTATGACCCGGCCTTTTCCTGGCAAACGGTGTTGCTCTTTGCCGTCCCGAGCCTTGGCATCATCGCCTATTTGAAGATCCCGCTGAAGGATCTGGGCATCAAGCGCGAGGGCTTGGGCCGCTCTGTCTGGCAATCGCTGGCCCTGACAGCGGGTCTCGGAGGTCTGGCCGCGGTCTATATGCTGTTCTTCAAAGAGCCGATCCCCGCCGAAGAGCGCCCCGTGCAGATCACTGCCGGGTTCCTGGCACAGTATCTGGTGCATTCCATCGTGCAGGAAATCGGCGCGCGGGGCTTGCTGCAGGGCATGTTCCAGCGCTTTCTGGATGACAAGAAGGGGCATCAGGCCGTGGCCCTTTCCAGCATTATCTTTGCCAGTATGCATATCACCTTTGGCGCGGGTGCTGTGGTGCTGGCGTTTGTCGCCAGTTTGCTCTTTGGCTACATGTATCTCTATCAAAAGAACCTGGCCGGTGTGGTGATCTTTCATTACGGACTGGGGGTTGTCGCCGCGCTCATGGTCGCGCTGTAGGCATGGGACAGGCGGAACTTTCCCGGGCCATGCCGAGGGCCGTTGTGTCGCTGTGCGATCCTTCCGGGGCACCCGTCGCGCGCCTGCCCTTTGTACTACGGCGGATGCAGGGCCTGTTGCAGGGTCTGTGCACAGGCCGGTTGAGCGTCGACTTGCCGGACGGCTCGATGCTGACCATAGCGGGCAGTTTGCCCGGACCGCACGGCCAACTCCGCATCCACCGCTGGCGCGCTTTGCGGCGCGCGGGGTTGCAGGGCGATGTGGGCCTGGGCGAAGCCTTCATGGACGGCGATTGGAACAGTCCGAACCTGGCAGAGGTCTTGTTCTATTTCGCCGCCAACACCGCCGCCACCGGGGATCAGTTCAGCCCGGGCGGCCTTGGGGGTTGGTTGCTGGCTGGGTATCAAAGCCTGCGCGCCAACACGCGTTTCATGGCGCGGCGCAATATCGCGGCGCATTATGACCTGGGAAATGAGTTCTACGCCACCTGGCTGGATCCCACGATGACCTATTCCGCCGCCTTGTTTGCAGAAGGTGCGCAATCCCTGGAAGAGGCGCAGGTTGCAAAGTACCGGGCACTGGCCAAAGCCACCGCCCTTGGTCCGGAGGATCATGTGCTGGAAATCGGCTGCGGCTGGGGCGGTTTTGCGATCTGGGCCGCGCAGGACATCGGCTGTCGCGTCACCGCCGTCACGCTGTCCAGGGCGCAACACGACTTTGCCCGGGACCGGATTGAGCGCGCCGGATTGAGCGACCGGATTTCGATTGTCCTGCAGGATTACCGCACCCTGTCAGGACAATTCGACCACGTGATCTCGATCGAGATGATCGAAGCGGTGGGGGAAGCCTATTGGCCGGTCTATTTTGCCAAGGTCGCCACCCTGCTGCGCCCCGGCGGGCGTTTTGGACTGCAGGCGATCACCATTGGCGATGCCGATTTTCAGACCTACCGGCGGCGTCCGGACTTCCTCCAGACCCATATTTTTCCCGGCGGCATGCTGTTGCCTGAACAAGGGATGCAGCGGATTGCCCGGACTGCGGGGCTTGCGGCGGAACCGGCGCGCAGCATGGGACAGGACTATGCCCGGACCCTGGCAACCTGGCACCGCCGGTTTGATGCCACCTGGCCAGATCTGGCCGCCCAGGGCTTTGACACCGCCTTTCGCCGAAAATGGCAGTTCTATCTGGCCATGTGCGAGGCGGGCTTTCGCAGCGGCTTGATCGATGTCTCGCAAACCGTGTTCACGTCTTCATGACTGCGGCAGCGGATCGCGTGGCAAAACGCCGGGTCGCAGTGGTCGGCGGCGGCATCGCAGGGCTGAGCGCCGCCTGTTTCCTGTCACCCCGGCACGACGTCACCCTGTATGAGGCCGAACCCCGTTTGGGCGGTCATGCAAGAACGGTGCGCGCGGGATCAAGCGGTCTGCCGGTGGACACCGGTTTCATCATCTTCAACAAACCCAACTATCCGCATCTGTGGAAGCTGTTCGAACGGCTCGACATCCCCAGAACCAGGTCCGAGATGAGCTTTTCCGTCTCCCTGGACGCAGGTGGTTTCGAATACGCGCTGAAACCCAAAGGCGCCATGCGGGGCATCCTGGCTCAGCCGCGCAATGGGTTTGATCCCAAGTATTGGGGCCTGTTTCGCGACATCCTGCGGTTCAACGCCTCGGCCGAGACCGCCGCGGCGGGGGCTTCCGGGCAAAGCCTGCGCGATCTCTTGGACGCCCTGGGAACCGGAGATTGGTTTCGCGACCGCTTCTTGTTGCCATTGACCGGGGCGATCTGGTCGGTTCCAACCGAACGCGCCCTGGACTTTCCCGCCCAGGGCCTGATCCGTTTCCTGGGCAACCACGGGCTGCTGAGCCATCGCAACCACCCGCAGTGGTACACCGTCGCTGGCGGGTCCGAGGTCTATGTGTCGCGGCTCGGCGCTTTGCTGCAAAGCCAGGGCGTCGAGCTGCGAATTGGCGCGCCGGTCACACGCATCACGCGCCGCCCGGGCCAGGTGCAAATCTGCGCGGCGGGCGAGTGGCGCAGTTTCGACCAGGTGGTGCTGGCCTTGCATGCAGATCAGGTCCTGCCCCTGTTGGAGGCCCCCAGCGAGGCCGAACACCGCGCCCTGTCGGCAATCCGGTTCCAGAAGAACCCCGCCATCCTGCATTCCGATCCTGCTGCCATGCCACGAAGACGTGCGGCCTGGGCATCGTGGAACTTTCTGGGCCGCAGGGCGCCTTTGACGGGCGCCTTGTCGATGACCTATTGGATGAACGCCTTGCAGACTGGCCTGCCCCGATCGCGGCCAATGTTTGTGTCCTTGAACCCGGATTTTCCCATCGATCCGGATCTGATCCATGACCGGGTGACCTTCGAGCACCCGATCTTCGATCTGCCCGCAGAGCGGGCCAAACAGGCCCTCGCGCATCTCAATGGCGACCGAGCCACGTGGTATTGCGGCGCCTGGATGCTGAATGGCTTTCACGAAGACGGTATCGCCAGCGCGGCCCAAGTGGCCAAGTCCATGATCCGTGTTCCCTCGGCTGAATAGGGGGCGTCTGACAGCAACGGTGCCATCTCGCGTTGGTGTCAGCCTTGACCCAGGCGGAATTTTCGCAGGGCTGGAAGGATTGCAGCCATGTCACAGTCGCGCCCTTCACCAAATGCGAAATAGACATCGCGGAACAGGGCGGTCAGGGCCTTGTAGGCATCGACGTAACTTGGCCTTGGGGAAAAGACACGCAACGGCGGAGCCATGCGCTCCTGGGCTTCCGCGATGGTGTCGAAGGATCCGGCGATCATGGCGGCAAAGATGCAGGCACCGACGCCCACCGGAGACCGTTCGGGGACATGGACTTCCTGGCCGATGACATCCGCGTAGACCTGGTTGAGCACGTCGTTCTTCTGCGGAATGCCACCGGCATTGATCACACGAGAGAAGCTTGCCCCCCCGGCCTGCATCCGTTCGATGATCAGCGCGACATGCATGGCCATGCCTTCGATGGCCGCGTGCATCTCGTCTGCGGCGCTGTGGTGCAGGTCCCACCCCAATGTGACACCGCCAAGATCGGGGCGGACAAGCACAGTGCGATCGCCGTTGTCCCAGGGCACGCGCAGCAGGCCCGTGGCACCGGGGCCATATGCCATCAGCCCCTCGCACAGGGTGGCCACGTTCTGACCGGCGCGTCGGGCGATGGCGTCGAAGACGTCGCCTGTGGCGGATTGGCCCGCCTCGATTCCCATGAAACCGGGCACGACGCTGCCCGGCACCATGCCGCAAATGCCCGGCACCGGGCGCGCCGCATCATCGGCGATGGCAATGATGCAGGTCGAGGTGCCGACGACGTTGACCACGTCGCCGGGCGCGCAGCGGGTGCCGATGGCGTCCCAATGCGCATCGAAGGCGCCGAATGGCAGCGGTATGCCGGGCTTCAGCCCGGTGCGCTCTGCCCAATCCGCCGACAGGGTCCCCGCCCGTTGCAGCGAATGGCCCCAGCGACCGCCGATCTTTTTGTTGATGCCGTCCAGAAGCGGGTCGACCGCCGACAACATCTCTTGCGGGGGCAGACCGCCCCAGGCATCGCCCCACATCCACTTGTGCCCCATTGCACAGACAGAGCGGGGCATGTCGGCAGGGTCGGTGATGCCGCAGAGGGTGGCGACAATCATGTCGCAATTCTCGGCGGCGGTGGCCAGCGGCGCCCCCGGGTTGTGACGCAGGAAATGCAGCAGTTTTGCGTAGCCCCATTCGGTGGAATAGGTGCCGCCGCACCAGTCCAGCGCCTCTGCACCGTGGGCGCGGGCCGCTTTGGTGATCTCGGCTGCTTCTGAATGGGCGGTGTGGTCGCACCACAGGTAATAGTCGGCCAGGGGTTGCAGGTTCGCGTCGAGCGGGACGACCGAAGACCCGGTGGTGTCGGCGGCAAAGGCCGCGATGTCATGACCATCTATGCCGGCGCTGGACACGGCCTCTTTCAGGGCCGTGCAAAGCGCCTGCATCTGGTCATCGTGGGACTGGCGCGCGACATGGGGATCGCTGTCGGAGCGGTGAAGCGGGTACGGCGCCACCGCAGAACCGAGAACGTCGCCGCTGTCGGTATCCATCAGGGTGACGCGGGTGGAAAGGGTGCCGAAATCGGCACCGGCAACAATGCTCATTGCGTCCTCATTGACCGTAGGTGGCGTTGGCCCCGTGCTTGCGCAGGAAGTGGCGGTCCAGCAGGGCATCCGAAATGGCCGATGGGTGCCCATCGAGAACGGCTCCGTGCCAGGCCATCTTGGCCACTTCTTCGAGGATCATGGCGTTCAGAACGGCCTCGGCCGGATCGCGGCCCCAGACAAAGGGACCATGCCCGGCCACCAGCGCGGCGGGAACGTCGAGGGGATCCTTGTCGCCGATGGTTTCGGCGATGACCTCGCCTGTCGCGGCGACGTAGCGGCTGACAATTTCCTCGGGGACGAGATCGCGGGTCACGGGGATGGTGCCGTGGAAATAATCGGCATGCGTGGTCCCAAGCGGAGGGATCGGACGGCGGGCCTGTGCCATGATCGTGGCATAGGTGGAATGGGTATGAACGATGCCGCCAATCTGCGGAAATGCACGATACAGCACGACATGCGTATCCAGATCGGACGAGGGCCTGTAACGGTTGTCGAGCGGCGTTCCGTCGAGATCGGTCAGCACCATCTGGTCGGCCGTCATGTCGGGGTAAGGCACGCCGGAGGGTTTTATCACGATCTGCCCGGTGGCGCGGTCGATGCCGCTGGCATTGCCGAAGGTCGCCTTGACCAGCCCGTGCCGGACGGTGTCGAGATTGGCCTCCAGTACAGCGGCTTTCAAAGCAGCGAGCGACATGGGCAGTCCTTGTTTCTTGGTATCTTCATCGTGTGGCGCCCCGCCGGATGAGGCAGGGCGCCGGGGCGCATCAGCGCGGGTCGGTCCAACCCTTGTAATCGTCGAGGTTCTCGTTGGTGATCAACTGCGGCTCCAGCAGGACGGTGTCCTCTTCCGGCGTGTTGCCCATGAAGACGTCATAGCCCATCTGCAGCGCCTGCCCGGCCATCACATAGGGGTCCTGCGACGCAGAGGCCTTGATCAGCGAGTCGCCCTTGGCCAGTTCGTCCTCGACCACCGGGGCACCATCCACGCCGGTGATGATGAATTCGGAGCGGCCAAGCTGCTTGGCGGCCAGTGCGGCACCGACCGCGGTGGGATCGTTGATGGCAAAGACGCCGTCGATCTTGTCGAAACGGGTCAGCAGGCCCTGCATGACGTCAAGGCCGCCATCGCGCGACGCCTGCCCGTTCTGGTCGTCAGAGAGCACGTTGATGCCTTCGTTGGCCTGGAACACTTCCTGGCAGCCCGCAACCCGGTCGATGATCGACGAGCTTTGCGGACCGTTGATGATGATCACGTCACCCGACCCGTCAAGCGCATCGACGATGTACTGGCAGGCCTTGCGCCCGGCGTCGACGTTGTCGGTCATCACCGTGACGTCCGAACCCGGGGCTGAAACGTCGAAGGCCGCGACGACGATCCCGGCATTCTGTGCACGCTTCACCGCCGGCCCGATCGCAGAGGCATCGACCGCGTTCAGCATGATGATGTCAACGCCAGAGGCGATGAAGTTGTCGATCTGGCTGACCTGTTTGTTCAGGTCGTAATCCGCCGAGACCGAGGTGACTTCAACGTCGGGATTGATCTCTCGCGCGCGGTCCTCGATGCCCTTGATGGTGGCGACGAAGAACGGGTTGCCCAGAAGGCCGACGGAAATGCCGATGCTTTCAAGCTGTTTGTCCTGCGCGAAGGCGCCGGTTGCCAGCAGGGCGCTGGCGGCGGCTGAGGTGGCGAGGGTCTTCAGGATACGCATGTTGTCCTCCCTTGGTTTCGATGCGTGTGGTTCGTGTATTTCGGTCTTTGGCGGTCAGGTCCGTGCGCCGCCCTTGAGGCGGTAGCGGTCCAGTGCAACGGCGGCGATGATGACCAGGCCCTTGATGATGAACTGCCAGATGTCGGAGACGCCGGTCAGGATCAGCCCGTTCGACAGGACGGCAATGATCAGCGCACCGATCAGGGTGCCCCAGATGCTGCCGACACCGCCGACAAAGGACGTGCCGCCCAGGATCACGGCAGCGATGGCGTCCAACTCGTAGGCCTGCCCCAGTTGCAGCCCGTTGGCGGCATAGAGGCGAGCCGCGGACATGACGCCGCCGAGGCCGGACAGCAGGCCCGACATGCCATAGACAAACAGCAGCACCAGCCCGACCTTGATGCCGGCAAGGCGCGCGGCTTCCTGGTTGCCGCCGGTGGCATATATCCAGGTGCCCAGCACGGTGCGGCGCAGGATCACCCAGGAGATCACGACTGTCAGCAGCGCCACGATGGCCAGCCACGGCACGCCGAACAAGGTACCGTTGCCGATGAAATCGAAAGGCAGATCGGCGTTGAAGACGGTGGTGTCGGCCCCCATCAACCGCGCGACGCCGCGCACGGCCGTCAGCGCCCCCAATGTCACGATGAAGGGTGGCAGGCCCAGGAAGGCCACCAGCCCACCGTTGATCAGGCCGAATATCAGCCCCATGACAAGGCCCGCGGGAATGCCCATCATGCCCCATCCCGGGATCAGCGAGATGCTGACCGCCGCCATGGCCGCGGCCGCCAGGATGGAACCCACCGACAGATCGATCCCGCCGGTCAGGATCACGAAGGTCATCCCCGCCGCCAGCACGATATTGATCGACGCCTGCTGCGTGACGATGGAGATATTGTTTACCGAAAGGAACTTGCCTGTCATCAGCTCGAACCCGATGGCGAGCAGGATCAGCACCGGCAGCATCCCGAGGGCGCGGATCGTGGCCTTGATCCGCTCGGCGCTGGCGTTGGTGTTTTCGGGTTTTGCGGTGTCGCTCATGTGTCTTTCTCTCCCACGCGCGGGCCGGTTCAGGCCGCGGCCCCTGTCGACAGGGTCATGATCTCTTCCTGTTGCACCGGTTTTCCGGGCGCGGCGCGCACCTCTCCGGCAATCTCTCCGTCGCGCATGACCAGGACCCGGTCGGCGACGCCGATGATCTCTGGCAGTTCCGAGGAGATCATCACCACCGCCATGCCCTCGCGGGCGAGTGTGTCGATCAGGCGGTAAATCTCGGATTTGGCGCCGACATCGACGCCACGGGTCGGTTCATCGAGCATCACGACCTTTGGCTTCGCTTCCAGCAGACGAGCGAGCAGGACCTTTTGCTGGTTGCCCCCCGAAAGGGCCCCCACGTTGAGCCGCGCCGAGGGTGTCTTGATTGCGAGGTCGCGAATCGCCTTGGTGGCGCGGTCGGCCTGGGCGCGGAAATTCAGGAAACCGCCGCGATAGGCATCGCGCTCATGCACGCAGGTGGAAATGTTCTGCGCGATGGTCATGTCGAGGAACAGTCCAAGCGCCTTGCGGTCCTCGGTCAGGTAGACGATGCCGTGGCGCAGGGCGTCGCGGGGATTGCGTGGCGTGACGGTTTGACCGTTCAGGGTGACGGTGCCGGACGTGGCGGGGTCTGCGCCATAGATCAGGCGGGCCAGTTCGGTGCGACCGGAGCCGACAAGACCCGACAGGCCAAGCACTTCGCCCTCGTGCACCTCGAAGGTACAGTTCTTGACCAGCGTGCCGTCAGACATGCCCTCGACCCGCATGACCACGTGGCGGGCGTCGTCATGAGACACATGATCCTTCTTGTAAAAGGTCGACAGGTCGCGCCCGACCATCATCGACACCAGCGTGCGGGCATTCAGCGCATCCTTGTCCAGCGTCCCGACATAGGTGCCGTCGCGCAGCACCGAGCAGCGGTCGGCAAGACGGTAGACTTCTTCCATGCGGTGGCTGATGTAGATGATCGCGATGCCCTGGGCGGTCAGCCCCTCGATCACCTTGAACAGGCGTTCGGTTTCCCGGCTCGACAACGAGGTGGTGGGTTCGTCCATGACGATGATGCGCGCGTCCGAGGCCACGGCGCGGGCGATCTCGACCAGCTGGCGCTCGCCGAGCGACAGGGCGCTGACGCGGGTGCCGGCGGTGAAATCAATGCCGAGCCGGTCGAGCACGGGCTGCGTGCGGGCATGCATGCGCGCGCGGTTGACGAAGCCGGATTTCGACGGCTCGCGCCCGAGGAAGATGTTCTCGGCCACCGTCAGGTTGGGCGACAGCGACAACTCCTGATAGATCACCGCGATGCCGCATTCACGGGCCTGCTTGGGATCGCCGGTGGGAATCTGTGCATCGTTGACAAGGATCTGTCCGCCCGGATCGGCGACATAGGCGCCGGAAAGCACCTTCATCAAGGTCGATTTCCCTGCGCCGTTCTCGCCCATGAGGGCATGCACCTCGCCCGGGAAAGCGGTCAGCGAGACGCCGGACAGCGCCTTGACCGGCCCGAAGGTCTTGGAGATGTCTCGCATTTCGAGAAGCGGGGTCATGCGGCACCTGTCCTGGTCTGCGCCACGGTGAAGGTGACGCCCTGGTCCTCAAGCATCGCGGCGTCGCGGTCGGTCAGCCCGTCATCGGTGATGAGGCGCGTGACGCGGGCAAAAGGCAGGGCGAGTTTCGGCGGGCGTTCGCGGAATTTGCGGCTGTCGACCAGCACGATGATCTCGTTCGACAGGTCGCACATGTCGTTGATGAAGCGCACCAGAAGCGGGTGGCTTTCCAGCAGCCCTTCACTGCTGACCCCGAGGGAACCGACGAAGAACTGCGAGGCATAGAATTCGTAGCTGCCGCGCGCGGGGTCATAGAGGATGCCCGGCTCGCGGTGCAGGTCGCCGCCACCGACAGTCAGCTGGCAGGTGCCGTGTTCCGAGAGAAACCCCGCCAGCGGCATGGAATTGGTAAACACGCGGATATTGCGGTTGGCGATATGGCTGCCGAAGTGAAAGCAGGTGGACCCGCCGTGCACGATGATCAGGCTGCCATCACGTACCAGTTTTCCGGCCTCGCGCGCGATGGCGGTCTTGGCCTCTACCGCGATGTCGCGGTTCTCGATGAACGGCAGGGACACGGCGCGGGACCGGGTCACGCTGTCCAACGCGGCGATGCCACCATGCACCTTCTGTGCCAGGCCGGCCTCGTCCAGCTTGTCGATGTCGCGGCGGATGGTGGCAGCGGACACCCCGAACATGAGCTGAAGCTCCTTAGCCGAGGCAAAGGGACGGTCCTGCAATAGTTGTGAGATCGTCTCGTGACGTTCAGATTCGCTCATGTCTCCCCCTCCTGGGGGGATATAAGATCAGAATCGCTCATATGGCAACATAAATCGCTCACCAGATGACGCCATGTTGTCGCTCTGACCTGTGGCGGGCGGAACAACTTTGCGAAAACGACCTGACATGCGGCACGCGTGAACGGCCGAAAGCGCCAGCGGTTGAGGGCCGGGCGTACAGGCTGAAACGGCAGACAAGGGCGAACCCTTCGGTGGCCTCTCTGGCGCGCGCGGCCACATATCTTGCCGCAAGAGTTCGGGCAGGTTGCTGAAGGCGTCACCGTTTTCACGGCAGGATTGCGCCGATCCGGGTGGAGCGCTAGAGACCCGATGAAATCGCTGCGATGTCCTCGGGATTCACCGGTTGCGCCAGCGCTTCGAGATTGCGGGCGAGTGTCGAGACCTTGCCAGAGGCGACGAGGATCGAGGCGACGCCGGGGTAATTCCGCGCGAAATGCAAGGCCGCCGTCGGCAACGTCAGGCCACGCTCGGCAGCGCTTTGCTGAAGCTCGGCGACCCTGGTCTTGATCTCGTCGGATGCCGGTTTGTAGTTGTAGGTCGCGCCTTCGACCGGACCGGTCGCCAGGATGCCAGAGTTGAAGACACCCCCCAGGACCAGGCTGGTGCCCGCTTCTCGGCAGCGGTCTGTCAGGGCCTCTTCCGCCGTGCGCTCCAGCAAGGTCAGCCGCCCGGCCAGCAGGATCACGTCAAGCGGCACCTGGTCCATCACGTCAAGACAGACCTGCGTTTCGTTCACGCCCAATCCGAACGCCTTGATCCGGCCCTTGCGTTTCAGCCGCAGCAACTCGTCAAATCCCGACGACATGAGCGCGTTCATGTGTGCGTCGTTGGCCGCGCCGTGAGTCCTCTGACCGATGTCATGGACATAGACAATATCGATGGTGTCGGTCTGAAGCCGATCACAGCTTTGCGCGAAGGAGTGTGCAATGCCATTGGCGGAATAATCGTATGTCACGTCATTGGGCAGAGGGTCGATGAAGCCATCGGCATGGCTCATCGCCTTACCCGGAGACAGGACGCGCCCGACCTTGGAGGAGATCACGATATCGGCCCGGTCGAGGGTGGCCTGGAACCGGCCCAGACGTTCCTCCGACCGGCCCCGGCCATAATGCGGCGCCGTGTCGAAGTAGCGGATGCCCGCCTTCCAGGCATGATCGAGCACCGCAAGAGCCTCTTCGTCGCTGATCTTCCGGTACAGGTTTCCGATGGAACCACAGCCGAAAGACACATCCGTGACCTCCAGCCCGGTCTTCCCGACAGATCGCTTGTTCATGGTTTCGCTCTCTCTGATGCCTTGAGATTTCGTTCAACAGCCAAGGCCTGCGCGCGGGCGCATGGTGATTGGCCCAGGCAGGACGACGACCCCGGACGCCGGTGTCGGCGTCCAGCGCGGCGCGCATTCTGGGCGGGCCGCGTCGAGAATCGGTTGCTATTTCAGCGCCCCATCCAACCGCCGTCGACCACGAGGATCTCGCCGTTGACATAGTCCGAGGC
>ERZ1699650.34-NODE-34-length-112471-cov-10.104718_pt1 | contig 112471 bp, 96 predicted proteins | sample MGYA00581512_ERZ1699650 | MGnify/ENA primary metagenome ERZ1699650 (study PRJEB42348, sample SAMEA6618698) | metagenome | isolation source: Polyester-degrading enrichment culture growing on monomer terephthalic acid, Te | collected 2019-05-17 ...
GCCAGAGATCGGAAGAGCGTCGTGTAGGGAAAGAGTGTGTTACGCAGTGTAGTTGGGGGGGGTCGGGGGGTCATTAAGAGGGGGGGGGGGGGGCCGGGGGCGGGGGGGGGGCCGGGGGCGCGGATGCGCCCCGGCCACCCCCGCCGGGCGCAGGGTTTCACCCTGCGCAACCGCTGGCGCGGTCGCATTTTCAATGGGGGTCTGTGGGGTTTGGGCCGCTGCTGCCCGCGTCGGGCGGTGGGGGCGGGTTTCCCGCCGGGCGGGTCCGTTCTAATCCGCTGCGCGGGGCAGGTTTATTCCGCTGGGCGAGGCAGAATTATTCCGCCGCGCGGGGCAGGTTTATTCCGCTGCGCGGGGCAGGCCGACAATATGGGGGTCCAGATTGTCCAGTTCTTCGACCGAGGGGCGGGGGGCGGGGTGGGCGGATTTGGCGATGGAATCTGTGCCGGCTTCGGGCAGGACCTCGCGCAGTTCGGTGCGCAGGCGATCCAGTTGCGAGGCGGCGACGGATTCTTCGAGTTCGACCTCGTGCAGCCAGTGTTTCAGTTCGGTTGCGACGGATTTGGCGCGGGTGATGCGGGCGTTGAAGGATTCCACCTCTTGTTGGCGTTGTTGCAGGAAGGAACGGGCGCGGGTCACTTTGTCGTCGCTGTAGGTTTCGGCCAGTTCCTGTGAGATATGGCTCATCTGGGCGGCGGCTTCGAGCACGGCGGGTTCCAGCCCGCCCAGATCGGGGTGGTTGCGCAGATAGATCAGCCGTTCGCGCACCGAATCAAATTCGGACGACATCTGAAACGTGCCCTGACGGTCGGCGGCATGGGCCAGATGATAGGCGCGGGCGATGTCGCGCATGCCCATTTCGAATTTGCGATGCGAGTTTTCCAGCCGCAGCACGCGGGCATTGGCGGGCAGGTAAAACACCAGCATCAGCGCCAGAATGGTGACGGTAATCTGCGCAATCATGCCCGCATTTTCAACGGGTTCCGTGCCGTAGCTGATGTTTAGCATTAACCATGGCAGCAACCCGAATGCAGCGGCCAGTGTGGCGCCGGTCAGGCCGATGGCAGTCAGCATAATCAGGCCAAAGGCGGCACGGTGGAGCAGCGCGCCAAGCAGGCGCATAAGGGTGCGGAACGCGGCCATGACTTCCCCCCCAGGAATTGGCAAGCAATCAATATAAACTGTCGGCAAGTTTACGCCGAAGTGGTGCGATTACATAAGAGGAATTCGGTGCAGCGCCAATGTGGGTGGGGATTTTGTTGTTTTCGCACCACTTTCGCGGGGAGGATTGTTTCTGTTTTCGCGTCAATCAGGGCTATTGGCAGGGGATTGTTTCTGATCGCGCGTCGGCCAGAGGCTGATCGCGAGAGAGGCCAGAATGCAGGCGGTGAACAGATACAGCCCCCATGCGGTGGTCAGTTTGCCCAGGCCCATGCCCTTGGACACAGTGATGTAGGTGGCGATCAAAAACACATCGGCCATGGCCAGTTTGCCCATGATTGCCAGCGCGGGTTTGACGCGCTGATCCATCAGGCCAAAATGCATCAGCGCAAGGCCAAGGGTTTTCAGGTAGGGCGCAAAAAGCGCAAAGAATGTCACCAGCAGGGCGAGGAATACGTCGCTGTTCCACAGGCTTTGCAGGCCCGATATGACGCTGATTTCCGAGGTGCCGAACAGGGGCAGCAGGCGCGCGCGCATCAGGGGGGCGAACCATGATACGGGAAACAGGACCAGCAGCGAGAGGTTGAGGTATTTGCGGAAGGTGTCGTGCATCATCTGCCCCTTATGGCCTGATCCATAGCTAAGCGCTGAGGGAGGCGGGTGCAATCATTGCGGCGTCGGGGAATTTCTGCGGCCTTGCGTCAGGCGCGGCGCAATTTTCTTTCAAAGAAAATTACAAATTCCTTTGAAAGGAATTTGGCGCGGTGTGGGGTTAGCGCACCGATTCAATCGGGCCGGTGGCGCGGCCATGGATGAACTGGTCAAGGTAGGGATCGCCCGAGGCATCCATATCGGCCACGGGGCCGGTCCATTTGATCACCCCGTCGTGCAGCATCGCCACGTTATCGGCGATGGCGCGCACCGAGGTCATATCATGGGTGATGGTCATGGCCGTTGCGCCCATTTCCACCACGATTTCGCGGATCAGGTCGTTGATGACGCCGGACATGATCGGGTCAAGCCCCGTTGTCGGTTCGTCGAAAAAGATGATTTCGGGTTCGGCGGCGATGGCGCGGGCCAGGCCGACACGCTTTTGCATACCGCCGGACAGTTCGGCCGGGAATTTATCGGCGACATCGGGTTTCAGGCCGACACGGCGCAGTTTTTCGATGGCGATCTCGCGGGCCTGATCCTTGGGCCGTTTCAGCGACCCGCGCAGCAGGCGAAAGGCCACGTTTTGCCAGACGGGGAGCGAATCAAACAGCGCGCCGCCCTGAAACAGCATCCCGAAACGGGCCAGAAATGCATCGCGGTCGCCCGCTGTCACATCCTGCCCGTCGACCGTGATCAGGCCGGAATCGGGTATGACCAACCCCAGCACCGATTTCAGCGCCACGGATTTGCCCGTGCCCGACCCGCCGATGATCACCATCGAGGTGCCCGATGCGATTTCCAGATCAACACCGCGCAGCACGTGGTTGTTGCCAAAGGATTTTTTCACATTGTCGAGTTTGATCATGCGCTGAAAAACACCTCTGTCAGGATGTAATTGGCGGCAAGGATCAGGATAGAGGCGGCGACCACGGCGGATTTGGTGGCGGCGCCGACGCCCTGTGCGCCGCGGCCCGAATTCATGCCGTAGTAGCAGCCCATCAGCGCGACGATAAAGCCAAAGGCGGCGCCTTTGATCATGCCCGAAACCACATCCCATGGTTCCAGAAAATCGACGGTGTTTTTCAGATAGGCGGCGGCGTTGAAATCCAGCCGCGTGATGCCGACCAGATAGCCGCCCATGATGCCGATGGCATCGCCAACGCCGACCAGAACCGGCACGGCCAGCGTGGCGGCCAGCACGCGGGGCAGGGTCAGGTATTTCATCGGGTTGGTGGACAGGGTGGTCAGGGCGTCGATTTGCTCGGTCACCTTCATGGTGCCGATTTCGGCAGCGATTGATGATGCGACGCGGGCGGCCACCATCAGCCCCCCCAACACGGGGCCAAGTTCACGCGTCATGCCGATGGCGACGATAGAGGGCACCACGGCCTCGGCATTAAACCGTGCGCCGCCGGCATAGATTTGCAGCGCCAGCGCGCCGCCGGTGAACAGGGCGGTCATGCCGACGACAGGCAGCGACAGCCAGCCGATCTGCACCAGCGCATGCAGGAATTCGCGGCCATAGAACGGCGGGCGGAACAGGTGGCTGAGGGTCAGCCCGGCATAGGTGGTGACGCGCCCCACCAGCGCCAGAAGCGCCAGCGTGTTGCGGCCAATGCTGGCCAGCGGAGAGGTCAATACATTCATGTGCCGATATAGCGCCGTTGATAGCGCCCCCCCAGAGAGGTCAGGATTTCATAGCCGATGGTGCCAGCGGCATCAGCCAGCATATCGACGGTTTGTTCGGCGCCGAGCAAATCGAGGCTATGGGGGTCTTCGTCCAGATGCGAGACATCGGCGGTGATCAGATCCATCGAAATGCGGCCACGGATCGGGCATTCCACCCCGTTGAACCAAAGCGAGGTTTGCGGCCCCATGGCGCGGTGGATGCCATCGGCATATCCGGCGGCCAGCGTGGCAATGCGCGATGGCACCGGCGCGACCCAGGTGTTGCCATAGCCCACGGATTCGCCCGCTGCCACATCGCGGGTCTGGATCACAGGCAGGGACAGATGCGCAACGGGCTGCGCGGCGTCAAATGGCAGACCGCCATAAAGCCCGATGCCCGGGCGGGTGAAATCGAAATGATACTGCGGCCCCAGCAGGATGCCGCCCGTGGCTGACAATGCACGGGGGCATTGCACCCCTGCGGTCATATCGGTGAATGCGGCCAGTTGTTGTGCGTTCATCGGGTGGGCGGGCTCATCGGCGCAGGCCAGATGCGACATGATGAATGCGGGGTTCTGCGCCAGTGCGATGTCGCTGAGGGCGGCCCATTCGGCGGGCTCCATCCCCAGTCGGTTCATGCCCGTGTCCAGCTGGATCGCAAACGGATGCCCGGGCAGGGATTCCAGATGACGCACCAGTTGGTCGGCGCAATTCAACACCGGCGTCAGCGCGTGCTGCGACAACAGGTCGGTGTCACCCTGCATATGGCCGCAAAACACGGCGATTTGCGGCCCCGGGCCAAGCGCCTTGCGGATCACCGCGCCCTCGTCACAGGTGGCCACGAAAAAACGGCGCGCGCCTGCACTGGCCAGTGATTGCGCAACCCGCGCCGCGCCCAGACCGTATCCGTTGGCCTTGACCACGGCGGCGGTTTCGCAGTTCGTCATGGCATCAAGGCTGCGCCAGTTGGCTGTCAGCGCGTCTAGGTCGATGGTCAGGAGTGCAGTGGTCATGGGCATCTTTTGACAGGCAGGTCGCGCCGCGTCCAGCAGGATTTGCGCGGGCGCACCGCCCGTGTCAGAGTGTTGCAATTGCATGGATGCCAGCGATAGGCAAATCAAGGGCGGGGCAGAATAGCGGAGGGGCAGAAATGGAACGGCTGCGGTTGATGGCGGGGCATCACACGATCCTGATTATGGCCGGGTTGCTGGGGCTGGCGCTGGTCTGGTTGCTGGCCAGCGGGCAGGCATGGGCGCTGGCGTGGGTGCCGCTGGGGGTGCTGGCACAGATGGGCAATGAATATACGCTGCACCGGTTTGTGTTTCACATGCGCCCGCCACGGCGGCAATGGGCGTTTGATCTGCTGTATCAGGCGCATTACGGGCATCACGATTTCCCCACCTGTCGCGGGTTGTTTTTCGTGCCGACCTGGGTGGCGCTGCCGATGCTGGCAGGCAATACATTGATTTTATGGGCTGCTTTGTCGCTGGTCGGGCTGGGCACGGCGCTGCCTGTGGCGGTGTCCGTGGTCTGTGTCGGGGGCGTGGCGACATTTCTGGGATACGAGTGGTTTCATATGACGGCGCATCTGCCCATCGCGAAAACAGCGGTGGAACGCCATGTCACCACCCTGCACAACCAGCACCATTTTCGCGACTTTTCGAAATGGTTCCATGTGTCACCGGGCGGAGAGGTGATCGACCGGATCATAGGCACTGCGATTGATCGCGAGGCGCTGAAAGGCGCGCAGCGGATCGAATTCATCCGCACATTGGGAATGCGGCCCGATGATGCGCGACTGATGCGGGCGCGGGCCAGATTTGCGCCGCGGCTGGGGCTAAGCGCAGAAGACATCAAACGCGCCGCCAAGGGAGCGTGAGTGCCGCGCCCCCGGATCGCAATTTCGGGCCGCATTACGGGGCAGGGCGCCCCCTACCGCTTCATTGTTCTAGAAATACCTCGGGGGAATCCTTGCAAGGCCCATGCCTTGCAAGGATGGGGGCAGCGCCCCCGATCCCGCGGGATCAGGCAGGGCAGGCGGCGCAGGTCAATACTCCTCGCCGCCGCCGTTTTGCCATGCTTTGGCAAGGTTGCCAAAGCGGGTGAACTGCGCCTCGAAGCTGAGTTCGACCGTGCCGATGGGACCGTGACGTTGCTTGCCGATGATCACCTCGGCCTTGCCATATAGGCGCGACATCGCCTCTTGCCACTCGGCGGTTTTGTCCAGCTCGTGTTCGCCGGGTTTTTCGCGCTCTTTGTAATATTCCTCGCGGAACACGAACATCACCACATCGGCATCCTGTTCGATCGAACCGGATTCACGCAGGTCGGACAGTTGCGGGCGTTTGTCTTCGCGGTTTTCGACCTGACGCGACAGCTGTGACAGGGCGATCACGGGGATGTTCAGTTCTTTTGCGATGGCTTTCAGGCCCATCGAAATCTCGCCGATTTCCTGCACGCGGTTTTCCGATGTGCCGCGCACCAGCTGCAAATAGTCGATGATCAACAGGTCCAGCCCATGGGTGCGTTTCAAACGCCGCGCCCGCGCTGACAATTGCGCAATCGGGATGGCGGCGGTGTCGTCGATGAACAGGGGGCAGGCCTCTAATTCCTTGGCTGCATTGACGAAACGGCGAAATTCGCCTTCGTCCATGTCACCCTGACGGATTTTATGAGAGGAAATTTCCGATGCTTCGGCCAGAATACGCGAGGCCAGCTGTTCGGCGCTCATTTCCAGACTGAAAAAACCGACCACGCCGCCATCGACTGCGCCCTCGGTGCCATCCGACAGGGTGCCGCGTTTATAGGCCTTGGCCACGTTATAGGCGATGTTGGTCGCCAATGAGGTTTTCCCCATCGAGGGGCGGCCGGCAAGGATCAGAAGGTCGGATTTATGCAGGCCGCCCAGTTTGCCATCCATATCGATCAATCCGGTGGAAATGCCCGCCAGTCCGCCCTCGCGTTGATAGGCGGCATTGGCGACATTGACGGCGGTGGTGACCGCCTTGAGAAAGGATTGAAAGCCGCTTTCGGTTTGGCCCTGTTCGGACAGTTTATAAAGTTTCTGCTCGGCCTCGACGATCTGTTCCTTGGGTTCCGAGGTGATTTCGACCTTGGCGGCCTTGGCGGCGATTTCATGGCCCAGCTGGATCAGCTCGCGCCGGATCGCCAGATCATAGATCATCTGCGCGTAATCGCGCACCGCATAGGCGGCAATGGCGGCCCCTGCCAGACGGGCCAGATAGGCGGGACCGCCCAGTTCCTTTAGCCCTTCGTCATCGTCAAAGAATGCCTTGAGCGTGACGGGCGAGGCGAGGTTGTTTTTGGCAATCCGCGCGGCGGCGGTTTCATAGATGCGGGCATGGACCGGATCGTAAAAATGTTGCGGGCCGATGATGCTGGCGATGCGGTCATAGACATCATTGTTGGTCAGGATCGCGCCCAGCAACTGCTGCTCTGCCTCGGTCGAGTGCGGCATCGTATCCGGGCTTTCGATTTGCGCCTGTGCGGCCACGCCGGTCGGATTGATTGCTGCGATCTCGTTCATCGTTTTCCCCTGTTCTTGGACAGCAGGTCATAGGGGCCTGCGGGCCGTCACGCAAATTGTATAATTCTGTGGATATTGCAGAAATCGGGCCGTTTTCGGGCGGATGTTGCCATGGTGGCGCTGTGGCACGCAATATATGGTGCTTGCTTTGCTGGGGATCGACAATTATCCGCCGATTTTCCCCATAGGTTTTTCTGGATTGGTCTGCGGTTTTTCGCAGGCTGACCGGAAAACGGGCAATGGCCCGCCCCCTCGTTTGGGGGTGCCCCGGTGCCGTTGCGCCTGTCGTGCCGCAGCGCCGCGAATCTGCGGCGCCGCAGCGATCACGGCGGGAATCAGCCCTTGCGGGCCTCTTGCCATGCGCGCGGATCGTTCAGGAATGTTTCGACCTCGCTCAGGGTGTCGTCGCTGAATGCATTTTGCGCGCGGGCTTCGGCCAGGACATCCCACCATGTGCATAGGTGGTGCAATTCGACCCCGTGATCACCAAGTGTTTTGATGGTTTCGGGAAAGATGTCGTAATAGAAAATCACCGCTGTATGGCCGCAGGTGGCCCCCGTTTCACGGATCGCATCGACAAAGGACAGTTTCGATCCGCCATCGGTGGTCAGGTCCTCGACCAGCAGCACGCGCTGGCCCTCGCTCATTGCGCCCTCGATACGGGCATTGCGCCCGTAACCCTTGGGTTTCTTGCGCACATAGGTCATGGGCAGGGCCATGCGTTCGGCGACCAATGCGGCGAATGGGATGCCCGCGGTTTCGCCGCCCGCGATGTTATCGAATGCTTCGAATCCGGCGTTGCGCATCACGGTGACGGTCAAAAAATCCATCAGAGTGGAACGGATGCGCGGATAAGAGATCAGCTTGCGGCAGTCGATATAGCTGGGCGAGGGCAGGCCGGAGGCTAGAATATAGGGCTCGTCGGTGTTGAAATTCACCGCGCCGATTTCCAGCAACATGCGGGCGGTCAGGCGGGCGATTTCCTGTTGGGTCGGGTATGTGGTCGGGATCATGGTGCTGGTCCTTGTGGCTGGGCGCGAAATCTTTGAAAGATTTCGGTAAATTTCTTTGAAAGAAATTTGGCGCGTGTGGGTCAGGTGGTGACGCGCCAATGCAGGGGGAATCCGGGGTCGAACAGGGTGACCGGACCTTCGCCTGTGATGATTTTACCGGCGTATTGCACCGGGGGGTCGGATTTGGTCAGGGTGAGCGTTTCGCCATTTTCCGGCAGGCCGTAAAAGGCGGGGCCGTTTTGCGATGCGAAGCCTTGCAATTTGTCCAGCGCCCCGTGTTCGTCGAACACATGGGCAAGGATCGACATGGTGTTGGTCGCGGTGAAACACCCGGCACAGCCGCAGGCCATTTCCTTGTTGTCGTCGGTATGCGGGGCCGAGTCGGTGCCAAGGAAAAACCGTGTATCGCCGGATGTGGCGGCGGCGCGCAGGGCCTGACGGTGTTCTTCGCGTTTGGCGACGGGCAGGCAATAGTAATGCGGTTTGATCCCGCCGACCAGAATGTGATTGCGGTTGATGATCAGGTGATGGGTCGTGATCGTCGCGCCCAGATTTTTATCATTGGCCAGCACGTAATCGACCCCGTTCGAGGTGGTGATATGTTCCATCACCACGCGCAGATCGGGGGTGGCGCGGCGCAGCGGGTCCAGCACGGTGTCGATGAACACCGCCTCGCGGTCGAAAATATCGACCTCTGCATCTGTTACCTCGCCATGGACACAGAGCGGCAGGCCGATTTCGGCCATTTTATCCAGCACGGGCCGGACGCGGGCAAAATCGCGCACCCCGGAGGCCGAATTGGTGGTCGCCCCGGCGGGGTATAATTTGACCGCCTTGACCAGCCCGCTGGCATGGGCGGCGGCGACATCGGCGGGGTCTGTGTCTTCGGTCAGGTAAAGCGTCATCAGCGGTTCGAACGCCATGTCCTGTGGCAGCGCAGCCAGAATCCGGTCGCGGTAAGCGGCGGCATCGGCCCCTGTCACCACCGGCGGCACCAGATTGGGCATGATGATGGCGCGGGCAAAATGGCGGGCGGTTTCGGGCAGGACGGCCCGCAGCATCGCGCCATCGCGCAGGTGCAGGTGCCAATCATCGGGGCGGGTGATGGTGATGCTGTTGCTCATGGCAATAGCGATTACACAATCACGCCGCGCCATGCCAGCGGTTTGGCCGCAGGTTTGCGGCTATTTCGGCGGTATTGCGGCAGGGGGCGCGGTGAAATGCCCGTCGGCTGCGGATTTCAGCAGCGTATCCAGGCGGCGCTGGATGCGCGGGGCTTTCATCCGGGCGGTGACATTGCGGCACAGCAGGGTCGACAGATAGGGGCGGCCCGTGCTGTCCAGCGTGGCCAGCAGTTTGCGCAGATAGGGCGGGTGATCGCGGCGTTTGCGCCAGAGTTTGGCAAAGGCGGATTCGGTCAGTTTGCCGGTGCCGGCGCGGGCCAGCAGGCGATACAGCAGTTGCATTTCCACCAGATCCGACTGGATCGCATCGCCCAGATGGCGCATCCGCAGTTTGGTCACATTGGTGCGGGTGAACAGGGCGGCGTGCATCGCATCCAGTTGTTCGGCGGGGTCATAGAGGACAAAAGCGTGGTTGGCCGCGTCCAGCATATCGGGCGCATAGCCATAGCGCGAGGTGAAATCCATGCGGCGCATTTCGACAAAACGGTCATCCCATTCGGTGACGCGCGGGTCCAGCGTGGCCTGCGGTTGCACGGCCAACACCGTGGCGCCGGGCGCGGCGACGGAATAGGCGCAGGCGGCATAGCCACAGGGACCGGCGCCGTAGAACAGCACGTTGTCGAAGTCTTCGAAAAAGCCGTCGTCGATCATGCGGTCGAAAAACCCGTATACGCCCTGACTGCGGAACCATGTATCGCCGTCCGACACCACCGACAGGTGCGACCAGTTCAGCGCGCGCACCATATCCCAGCCCATGGGCTGGCCGTTGTCGGACAGGGTTTGGATGCCTTGCAGGGTTTCAAAGGTCACCAGCAGGGTGGTGCCCTCTGTTGGCAATTCTTCGGGTTCGATCAGCACCGCTGCATGGCGTTTGTCCAGCGGATAGAAATTGCCATGTTCGGCGGCAATGGTTGCAACCTCTTGCAACCATTCGTTTTTTTTCAGCCCCTTTAGGGGCGTATCGAACAGATTTGGGGCGTCCTGCATGGCCATATCCTCATACCGCTTTGCTTGGCGCAAAGGCTGTTTGGATAGGGGAATAGGCGGGGATTGGGGCAGGATTGTGTAAAATCCTAGGGGATTTCGTGCTATTGTTTATTCGGTTTCGGCGTTTGTCACCGCATCCTTACCCTGTTTCTGGCGGTTCAGATTGGCGTAGCGGATCATGAAACGCGCCGCGTTGGGATGCACGGGGCGCGAGGGTGCGGCCATCAACAGGCGACCAAACAGGGCGCGAAAGGGTTCGCGCAGCATCAGGTCGTCAAAGTGTTGTTTGCGCCATTGCACGGCATCATCGTGCAGCTGCGCCAGCGCGGGATCGGATTTCAGCGCGTCCAGTTCGGCCTGCATTTGCGGGGCCATGGCGTGAATGGATGTATCGGTTTCGGTGTTGAAGTTGCGTTCAACCCAGTAATCCAGCCCCAGCATATGGTCGGAATGCACGGCGCGGCCGCGATCGGCCTTGAGCACATAGGATTCCATCGCGCCAAGGGGGTAGTGGTTCAACTGCACCAGCCCGTAATTGGGGCGGCCATAGTTGGAAAAGATGCGGGTGGTTTTGAATTTCTGGTCCAGTTCGCGCCCTTCGCCATCGAACCAGCGCGCGGTTTCAAGGCGGGATTTGTCAGGGTCGCGCGGGCGATGCACGCCGATCTTGCGATAGGTGCCATCGTTTTTATACAGCGTTTTGAACATGGCGGCGCGCCATGGCCATTGCATCAATTCGGGGGCGGCGGCGGTGAATTGCTGCGTGATCGGGGCATCAACAAACCGCGCCACATCATTGTTGCCAAACAGCCGCCAAGTGAGGGTGATGGCGGTGGCATCGGGCAGGGCGGCGTGCAGCGCGGACAGGCTGTGATCACCGACATGGATGTTAACAAATTCATCGACATCCAGCGGCAAAATCCAATCGGCGGATTTGACGATTTCGCGGTTTGCGGCGTCTTTCATCGCGGTGAATTGAATGCCGCCCTTGTCATAGGGGCCATCATTGCGCAGGTGTTTGACCAGCCCCAGATCATCCAGCCGGTCCAGCATGGTATCGGTACCGTCAGCGCAGTCATTGGAATAGACCAGAAACCGGTCAAACCCCACGGCGCGGTGATGCGCCAACCATTCCAGAAGGAAGGCCGCCTCGTTTCGCACGCAAAGGATAGCAAGGGTATTCAATGGCTTATCCGGTATAGTCGGTGTGCTGGATCAGCTTTCCATATCCAGCGCAAGGGCATAGGCGACGCGTTCTGTTTCGGTCAGTTTGCATTCCAGCGCCTGTTGATAAAGGTCGGAAAATTCGGGCATTCCGTGCAGTTCCAGCGCCTTGGCGCGGTGCCATTCCATGCCCTTTTCATGCCATTCGCGTAGGGCGTCATCCTGCATCAGCCTGTCATATTCCGCCCGCAGGCGCGGCACGTTTCGTTTGATGGTGATGTCCTTGAAATCGGACCAGTCCATGCGGATCCAGTAGTTAAGGCCAATCGAGCGATCCACATGCAAGGCACGCCCGCGCTGGCGTTTGATCAGGAAGGATTCAGCCGAGCGCAGCGCATAGTGATTGAGCTGGATCAGGTCGTAACCGATGGATTTTTTCGAACTGCGCCAACCGTTTTTTAACACCTCTTTGGTCATATCCTTGCCAGAGCCGTTGACCCATTTCACCTTTGGCTCCATCGCGTCGTCCAGTTTGTTGGGCCGGTGGCAGGAGATTTTTTCATAGGCGCCGATGTTTTTGAACATGGTTTTGAACCCCCAAACGGTGTGGGGTTTGGGGCAGAATTTCGGCGCGGCGCTGTCGAATTGTTCGATCACGAATTCATCGGCCAGACGGGTCACGCCGTTATGGCCGAACAAGCGCCATGTCATCGCAACATTGGTGGCATCGGGCACGGCGGCAAAGAAATCATCCAGCGTGCCATTGCCGCAGCGCACGTTCATGAATTCATCCACGTCGATATGGGCGATCCAGTCGGCGTTTTTCAACACGTCTTCCTCGCGGGCATTGTCCAGCGCCCATTGCTGGGGGGAATTGCCCTGCCATTTGTCGTTATTGCGGTGTTGCAGCACGCCCATGTCCTGCAAACGGTTCAGGATTTCGCTGGTGCCGTCGGAACAATCATTGGTGTAAATCAAGAAGTTATCGACACCCATAGCGCGGTGATAGGCGACCCATTCGACGATATAGGGGGCTTCGTTTTTCATGCAGCCGACGATGACATTGCCGGTGCTGCCCTTGGGCAGTTTGCGCGGCGGCATCGGGGTATAGGCGGCGGCCAGCTCTTCTTCGTTCACTGAACCCAGACGGTTGTGCGGTTTGAAGTTCGAGGTTTGCAGTTTTTCGAAATTCTGCACCGCCAGCGGGGGCATCAGTTTGGCGGCAGTGGGGGACAGCGCGCCGTCATTGCGCGCCTCTTTTTGCGAGGTGGCGGCAGTGGCGGGGACCATCGGCGCGGGTTGGCCGTTGGCCTGTGCCATGGCGGCCAGCCTTTGGTCTTTTTCTTCTTTGGTGGCCTGATTGATGCGCCACATAAAGCCCAGCAAATATTGCGTCGGGCGGAAACCGAACATGGGGTCTGCTTCGACCCAATCCTTTTTCGCGCGGGGTTTTTTGAAGGGTTTCAGCGCGGGCTGGGTTTTCACCAGCGCCTTGTTCGCGGCATCGAATGTTTTGGCGATGGGGGACAGGCTGGCGGGGTCGATCGCATCGCCATCGACCGCGATTTCATTGAGGAATTTGCGCCACAAGGGCCGCGTGATGATGCGCTTGCGCCCCTTGAGCAATTGCAGGAACAGCGCGTTCATCTGCCGCCCGCGTGCCACCCATGCGGCGGCGGGTTCGGCGGGGATGTCGGCGGGTTGGGCGCGGCCAATACTGTCTTTTATATCAAAGGCTTCGCGCAGTTCCTCGGTTGCGTCTTCGGAATAGAAACGCGTTTCGTCATAGGGGCGCAGATGCACGGTTCCTGCGCCAAATGCCGCCTCCCATTTTGCAATCAGGCGGGTGTAGTCCAGCCAGAAGGGCGGGGCCTGTGTTTCAAGGAATTGCCCCGCGACGGGGTCGATTTTATGGGCGTCGAGCAGGCAGTCATCCCACCAGTCCTTGGTCCCGGCCAGTTCCTGTTCCAGTTCCAGCGACTGGCCGCGTCCCTCCATCACGGCGTGGGCATAGTGGCGCGCCAACAGGGCGGATTGTTCATCGACATGGGCGATGATGCGGATGTCGTCGCTGAAGCGGTTCAACAGGGATTTGAGGCGCTGCAATTCGCTGTCACGATAGAGTGACGCGCCCAATTGGCTGGCCGACAGGATCATATCTGTGGGGTTGATCGCGCCGATGTCGCGTTCCAGTCCGGCGGTGACTTCCTCCAGCAGGGCGGATTGCGCGGCGGGGGCGATATAGCCGCGATTGAACCGCAGCGGGTCGATGTGATCGGGGTCGGTCACGGCCATATACAGGCGCGTGTGATTGGCCGGACCGGGCGAGCGCGGGAACAGAATGCCCTTGGCCGCCAGTTGTTCGCGTTTGTCCGCCAGAACCGATTGCAGACGCGCCGCGCCCACCTGTTCCAGCCCGATGTGCAAATGGATACGCATGTTTTACGCGACCTCCGGTTTTTGGGATGTGTTGGCGTTTGCCTTGCCCCACCACGCGATGTCGCGGCCCAGATGGGCGGAAATCAGGCTGGGGGCGGCGGGGTCTGCCACGTCATATTCAAGGAAATCATCAGCGCCAGCAAAGAAATGGCGCAGGTTTTGGTAATGTCCGTTAATCCAGCGCATACGCTGTTCACCGCTGGCGCCAAACCCCGTGGGCAGGCCCGGAATATTGGTGCGCGGCAGGCGTTTGGTGCCCAGATCGGACCAGCGCAGCATGGAATCCGACAGCGCCTGCGCATCGCGGTTCGAGGCCAGAAACCGCACGCCCGGATGGTGGTCGCGAATGGCGCGAATCAGGGAAAAATCCGTTTGTGGCCAAAGGTTTCGCCGTTCGCGCAGGCAGGAGATTTCGGTAAAAGCGTCGAATTCCTCCAGCCCGTGCAGCGGGTCACCCGTGCCGTAATATCCGCGATACATCAGATCCCCGACAAAGGCGCGGTGGATGGCGGTGTTATCGGTCTGTTTGGTGCGAATGCGGTAATCCGCAACCTTGAACCCGCTGAGTTTCAGCGCCCGCGCCAGCGTGGTGGTGCCTGATTTTGGCAGGCCAAGGTTAACGATACGCAAGGGGCGCTGTGACCCTGTCGCCATGTCGGATGGCGTGGTCATACGGCCAGCCCCAGTTTGGCGATCAGCTTTTCTTCTTCGGGCGGCAGGGTGCTGGCCGAGGTCAGTTGCGCCTGCATGTCCTGATATTCGGCCTGTTGCAGCAATTCATCGCGTTTGGCGATATGCAGGGCGACGGCCTGTTTGTGCAGCGAGTCGATTTCGGGGTCTGCGCGCAGGCGGTCCATTTCTGCCTTTAATGCGGGCAGATAGCGCTGGATCGACGGGTCATGCCACGCGGGATCATTGCGTTCGCGCCAATAGGTATCGTCAAAGGCGCGGTTTTCGCGGTTCACATCGCCACGGTCGTTTTTCACCAGATAACTGTCCAAGGAGCGCAGGGCATAGTGGTTCAGCGTGGCAAAATCGCGCGCGCCCTTGGCCGGGAATTTGCGAATGCGGCGCGGATTGGCCGCGACCAGAAATTTATGCGGCACCTTGCGCCCGGATGCATCGGTCCATTCGGGGCGGCGTTTCTGCGGCAGCTTTCCCTTGAAAAACGGGCGGTGCGCGCCGAAATATTGCAGCGGAAAGTCGTTGCGCATCAGGGATTTAACCTCGATCGCGGATTCACCACACCACAGGTCTGGATTATGCGAGCGGGTGAATTGTTCGATCACGGGCCTGTCCACGTAATCGTTAATGCCATCATTGGCGAAAAACTGGAAGGTGACGGAAATCGCCTGCGGGTTGCCGCAGGCATCAATCAGCGCGGGGATGGTGTGATCGCCGACATGGATGTTCAGAAATTCGTCAACATCCGCAACCCAGACCCAATCGGCGTTCAACACCACATCGCGCTTGGCGGCGTCTTTCAATGCCTCCATCTGGTAATTGCGCCCCTCGGCGGGGTTGGGGTAATGCTGCACGATGCCACGCGCCGCCAATGCATCCAGCATTGTATCGGTCGCATCGGTGCAATCATTTGAATAAAAAAGAAAATCCGTCACGCCAATGACGCGGTGAAAGGCGATCCATTCCAACAGGAACGGGCCTTCGTTTTTCACGCAGGTAACGGCGGTGATGGTCATCGCCGCATCGGTTTTATCGGATCGGGTCATGCTCGGCCCCTATGTTGTGCGCTTCGGGTTGGTCCCGAATGTGCCAGATATTGATTGCTAAAAACCATAGGAATCCCCGCCTGAAAGGTCAACTTTGACGCGGATTTTACACATGCCCCGCGACAATCGCGCAACGGGTGCGAAATATGTTTCATTTCGCCCCTGAACTTTAGTCGCCTTGACCTTGATTTGCTGCGGCGGCAGTTTGCGGGCGAGGGAGAATTGCCTATGACCAAACCCAAGTCCATCGACGCCGTGCAGGACATGCTGGCGGGCCAGAATTATGTGTGCGGACGCGCCCTTGCCACGGTGACATTCCTGTCGCTGACCCTGGGCCGCCCGCTGTTTCTGGAGGGCGAGGCAGGCACCGGCAAAACCGAAATCGCCAAGGCCATCGCGGCAGGGCTGGGGCGCAAGCTGATCCGGCTGCAATGCTATGAAGGGCTGGACGCGTCCAGCGCGGTTTACGAATGGAATTTCGCCGAACAGATGATCGCGATCCGCACCGCCGAGGCATCGGGCGGGGCAGACCGTGACGCCTTGAAAAATGAACTGTTCACCGAGGATTACCTGATCGAACGGCCGCTGTTACAGGCGATGCGCGACCAGCCCGGTGGCGCGCCGGTGCTGCTGATCGACGAAATCGACCGCACCGATGAACCCTTCGAGGCATTCCTGCTGGAGGCACTATCGGATTTTCAGGTCACCATCCCCGAGCTGGGCACGATCAAGGCCCCCGAGCCGCCCATCGTGATCCTGACATCAAACCGCACCCGCGAAGTCCACGACGCGCTGAAACGCCGCTGCCTGTATCACTGGGTCGACTACCCCGAATTCGAACGCGAGGTCGAAATCCTGCAAGCCCGCGCCCCCGAAGCCGCCGAAACCCTATCGCGCGAGGTGGTCGCATTTGTGCAGCAATTGCGCACCGAGGACCTGTTCAAAAAACCGGGCGTGGCGGAAACGATTGACTGGGCGAAATGCCTGCTTGCGCTGGATGTGATCAGCCTGTCGCCCGAGGTCATCGCCGACACCATCGGCGCGATCCTGAAATATCAGGACGATATCCAGCGCCTGCAAGGATCAGAGGCCAAACGCATTCTGGACGAGGCCAGCGCCGCCGCCGCGCCGGTCTGACCCGATGACAGCTCCGGCACTTTTTCTTGGTCTAAATACTCCGGGGGGATGCCGTATTGCCAGGGCAATACGGCTGGGGGGCTGGCCCCCCGCGCCCCTGGAAAGGGTATGCCATGGCTGAATATCTGCCGCTGGAATTGCCGGACAACCCGAAACTGACCCATAACATCACCTATTTCGCCCGCGCCCTGCGCAAGGCGGGGCTGCCCATCGGCCCCGGTCGGGTGATCGATGCGATCCGCGCGGTCGAGGCCGCAGGTTTTACCGATAAATTCGATTTCTACTGGGTGCTGCACGCCTGTTTTGTGAACCGCCCCGAACATCGCACCATCTATAATCAGGTGTTCCGCCTGTATTGGCGCGACCCGCGTTACATGGAACATATGATGGCGATGATGCTGCCCGCCATCCGCGGCGTGCAAGAGGACCGCCCGGCGCAGGCCGCCGAAAAACGTGCCGCCGAGGCGCTGCTGGACGGGGCCGACCGCGCGGTGGAACAGGACGAACCCAAGGAAGAAGAAACCCAGATCGAGGTCGATGCCTCGATGACGATATCATCCGAGGAGAAGCTGAAATCGCTGGATTTCGAGCTGATGTCCACGGATGAGGTGGCAGAGGCGAAACGCATGTTGGCGCGGCTGAAACTGCCTGTGAAGCCACTGAAATCGCGCCGGACCAAGGCCAGCGGGCAAGGGCATCTGCTGGACTGGCGCAAAACCCAATCCGCCGCCATGCGCCGCGCCGGTGAAATCCACGATCTGGCCATGAAGAAACACCGCACGCGCTGGCCCAATCTGGTGGTGCTTTGCGATATTTCGGGATCAATGAGCCAATACAGCCGGATGGTTTTGCATTTCCTCCATGCTGTGGCCAATGAAAAGGGCGCGGGCTGGGCGCGGGTGCATGCGTTCACGTTTGGCACGCGGCTGACCAATATCACCCGCCATCTGGCCACGCGGGACGTGGATCAGGCGCTGGCGGCGGCGGGGTCAGAGGCGCAGGATTGGGAGGGCGGCACCCGCATCGCTGCCTGCCTGCATGATTTCAACCGCGACTGGTCGCGCCGCGTCATGGGGCAGGGCGCGGTGGTGTTGCTGATCACCGATGGATTGGACCGCGACAACGATGCCGATCTGGCGCTGGAAATGCAGCGGCTGCACCTGTCCTCGCGCCGGTTGATCTGGCTTAACCCCTTGTTGCGGTGGGATGGTTTCGCGCCCAAGGCAGCGGGGATCAAGGCGATGCTGCCCCATGTCGATGCCTTTCGCGCGGGCCATTCCATCAATTCCCTGGAAGAACTGGCACAGGCGATTTCGCGCACCGATGATACCGGCGAAAAGGACCGGTTGCTGCGCGCCGTTGCCGGCTGAAAATGGCCGATCTGGCGATGCGCACGTAATTGTGGATTGAACAAACCCGCGCCGTCCCGCGTTGATGACCCAAGGCGCCGCGAAACGCGGCGGGAGCAAGAAGGACGCGCAGCATGAACAAGAGATTTCTGAACAATAGCACCGCATTGGCCCTGTGTCTGGGGCTGGCATTGCCGACGACCCTGCCGGTGCAGGCCGTGGCGCAGGCGGTGGTGGACCAACAGCGCCCCGGTGAGAGTGCGCTGGAATATCAGCAGAGATTGCAATCCGAGCGTCAAAACGGCAACCGGCCCGCAGCGGCAGAGGGTGCTACGGGGGCCGCCCCACAACCCGCAGCGCCTGATGGCACGCAGGCGGCGCGTCAGGCCGCGCGCCAAGCCGAACGGGACGCCGCCCGCGCCGCGTTGCAAGCCGAGCGCAAGGCCGAGAGGGAGGCAGAGCGCCAAGCCGCACAGGATGCCGCCCGTGCCGAGGCCGCAGGGCAAAGCGCCCGCGAACGCGAAGCCGCAGAGCAGGCCGCACGGCAGGCCGCGGATCGGGACAAGCGCGATGCCGCAGCAGAGGCCGAGCGCCGCGCCGCCGCGCAGGCAGAACGACAGGCCGAACGTCAGGCCGAACGTCAGGCCGAACGCGATGCTGCCCGTGCCGAATTACAGGCCCAGCGTCAGGCAGAACGTCAGGCTGAGCGTCAGGCGGCCCGACAGGCCGCAGCCGCCGCAGCGGGTGGTCAGGGCGCGGCGCAGGTCACCAATGAAACCGTGACCGAAAGCAATTCACGATCCTCCTCCGAGGAGTTTTCCAACCGGGTTGACCAGAACGTGCCGACCCATTCGGTGGATGACGAGCGCGCCTATGCGCCCGGCGGAATGCAGGACCCGAATGCAAACGCAAACGCAAACGCCAACCCCGATGCCCCCACCGTTCCACGGGCACGGACGGACAACAACAACACGCTGCGCACCGTCGGCACCATCGCCCTGTTGGGGTTGGGCGCCTATGCCGTGGGCAAGGTCATGTCGAATGGTGACCGCGTCGTATCGAATTCCGGTGACCGTGTGGTGGTGGAGCGCAACGGTGATTTCGTGGTGTTGAAGGACGACGATGTGTTGATCCGCCGCCCCGGCAGCGATGTGAAGACCGAAACATTCAACGACGGGTCGACCCGTTCCACGGTGTCCAACGCCGATGGCGTGCGCATTGTCACCATTCGTGCTGCCGATGGCACCGTTTTGCGCCGCACGCGCATCATGCCCAACGGGCAGGAAGTGGTGTTGTTTGACGACACCCGCAGCGTGCAGGATGTGGTGGTGAGCGAGCTTCCGCGTGCCTCGACCCGGTCGGTGGCCAGCAATGCCGATGACGCCGCGTTAGAGCGTGCGCTGGCGGCTGATCTGCGCGGGCTGGACCGCCGGTTTTCGCTGTCTCAGGTGCGCGACATCACTGCAGTGCGCGATCTGGTGCCGGAAATTGCCGTGGATCAGGTGAATTTTGAAACCGGCAGTGCGGTGATCCGCCCCGAGGAGGCCCGCGAATTGGGCAATCTGGGCCGTGCGATGCGCGGTGCGATTTCCGACAATCCCGGCGCGGTGTTTCTGGTCGAGGGCCATACCGATGCCGTGGGCGGGGCGGGCTATAACCTTGCCCTGTCGGACCGTCGCGCCGAAACGCTGGCGCTGGCGCTGAGTGAATATTTCGACGTGCCGCCGGAAAACATGATCGTGCAGGGCTATGGCGAAAGCGATCTGAAAGAGTTCACCGAGGGCGCGTCGCGCATCAACCGCCGCGCGGCGGTGCGCAATATCACCGCCCTGTTGAACTAGACGGGAGTCGACGCATAAGATGTTGTGGGGGGCCGGTTTATCCGGCCCCTTTCACTGCTGCGCCCCTGTGCTAAGGTCGGGGGCAATGGGGACCGGATCGCGTGATAGATTGCGCCCCAAGCGACACTGAACCAAGGGTGGATCATGGACCGTTTCGACAATATTCCCGAAACCGCGCTGGACTGGCATCAATCGGGCAAGGGCGCGGTTCTGGCCACGGTGGTGGAAACATGGGGCAGCGCGCCGCGCCGTATCGGCAGCCAGCTGGTGATTTCGGGCAGTGGCGATATCGAGGGGTCGGTTTCGGGCGGCTGTGTCGAGGGGGCCGTGGTGGTCGAGGCGCTGGAGGCATTGGAGGCGGGCGAGCAGCGCCTGCTGGAGTTCGGCGTCAGTGATGGCGATGCCTTTGCCGTGGGGCTGGCCTGTGGTGGCACCATCCGCATTCTGGTGGAACCTGTGGGCGCGGTCATGCCTGCGGATATGTTGGAGCAACTGGTGGCCTGTCGCCGGGAACGCCGCGCCGTGGCCTATGTTGTCGATCTGGACAGTGGCGCGCGCGAACTGGTGCGGGATGGATACGCCGACCGGTTCCGCATGGACCGTTCGGGATTCGAGGGCGAGGGGCGGGTATTTGTCGCCATTCACAACCCGCCCTTGCGGATGCTGATCGTGGGGGCGGTGCATATTGCGCAGGCGCTGGTGTCGATGGCGCGCACAGTTGGCTATGATCCGATCCTGATCGACCCGCGCGAGGCCTTCGGATCGCAGGCGCGGTTCCCCGGTGAACGTATCCTGCACGACTGGCCGGACGAGGCGATTGCCAAGCTGGGTCTGGATGCGCGCACCGCGCTGGTGCTGTTGACCCATGACCCCAAGCTGGACGATCCGGCATTAGAGGCGGCGCTGCGGTCGGATGTGTTTTACATCGGGGCGCTGGGATCAGGGCGCACCCATGGCAAACGGGTCGAACGCTTGGCGGCGAAAGGGTTTAGCGGCGGTGAGATAGGGCGCATTCACGGCCCTGTGGGGTTGGACATTGGTGCCGCCGGTCCGTCGGAAATTGCGCTGAGCGTTCTGGCGCAGGCCACCGCCATTTTGCGTGGCAAACACGGATGAGGTTTGGCCCCGTTGCCCTGAGTGAGGCCGAGGGCGCGATACTGGCGCATTCGGTTGCCCCTGTGCCTGCGGGCGGGGGCAAGCCCTACAAGATTGCCAAGGGCACGGTTCTGGACCTGCGGCATCTGGCGGATCTGGCTGCCAGCGGGGTGGAACAGGTCTGGGTGGCGCGGCTGGATGCCGGTGATCTGCACGAGGATGCGGCGGCGGCGCAGCTGGCCGCAGCATTGGTGCCGGACAACAGCGGATTGATTGTGGAAAAACCGACCACGGGGCGGGTCAACCTGCGTGCGGGCGGTGCGGGGATTGTAGAGCTGGACGCCGGGGCCATTCATGCCGCCAACCGGATCAATCCGGCGATCACCATCGCCACCGTGGCACCATGGAAGCGGCTGGAGCCACGCGGATTGGCGGTGACGGTCAAGATTATCCCGTTCGGTGTGGATGCGGGTGATCTGGCGCGGGCCTGTGATGCGGCGCGGGGGGCGATCCGGTTGCGGTCGCCGCAGGTGGCATCGGCCAGCCTGATTGAAACGCGGGTCGGGGCGGGGGCGCCGTCTGACACGCTGCCCGATAAGGGTCGCAAGGCGATCCAGACGCGGCTGGGACGGTTTGATGTGGGGTTAAGCGAACGCTGTGTCGTGGCGCATGACCCTGGTGATATTGCGGATGCATTATGCGCTGCCAGCGGGGAATTGCTGTTGATCCTGACCGGATCGGCCACATCCGACATACGCGACACCGCCCCGCAGGCAGTGGTGGATGCGGGCGGGGAGATCACCTGTTACGGCATGCCGGTGGACCCTGGAAACCTGTTGTTCATCGGGCATCTGGGCGCGAAATGCGTGATCGGATTGCCCGGATGTGCGCGCAGTATTGCGATGAACGGCGCGGATTGGGTGCTGGAGCGGGTGATTTGCGGCCTGCCTGTGGGGGCGGGTGATATTGCCGCCATGGGGGTGGGTGGATTGTTGAAAGAGATACCTTCGCGCCCGATGCCACGGGCGGGGATCAAGCGATAGGCGTGGTTTGGTTGAGGCGGCAGGAGCCTGCGGCGCGAGTATTTTTACCAAGAAAAAGCCGGTTGTGGAAATCAGTTGTCACCGCGGTTTATCTGGCAGTCGGCAGATGAAATCATTGACCATCATTCGGTCATGGCCGGATTTTATATCGGGTTCCGATATGATCAGCGTGGCGAGGGGAGGGTGGCCGATCAGGCCCTCGATCTGGTTTGCGACCTTTTCCCCGCCCGAGCTGGCCTGGGTGATGAACACGGCGTAGGGGCCGATTTTGCCCTGATGGCGGTTGATCCATGCCTGCACCGGAGAGGAGGCATTGCCTGCCCAGTTGGGTGTGCCGATGATCAAGAGGTCACGCCCTGCCGGATCGTGGATCGAGCTGCCAATCGGGCAGGGTTTGCGAAAGATCGATTCGTATCCCGATCGCAGGAAGCCAAACAGCCCCTTATGCGGGATCAGGTCGCGGATTTCTTCGACCTTGGGGGCGGTGGCCAGCATGGTGGGCAGGGCACTATTGATCTGACCCGCAATGTGACGGGTGTTGCCGCTGCGCGAGTAGGAAATGGTAAGCAGGTCAAACATGGGGCGGAGCCTAGCAGCGCCGCCCCGCTGTTCCATTGATCAGGATCAAGTGCGGATCAGTTCCCGTCGGTGTCGTGAAATCGGTAGGCATCGGCGGCGGCGCGGCGGATCGCGTTGGATTTATGCACGGTTTCCTGATATTCGGCTTCGGGGTCGCTGTCATAGACAACGCCGCCACCGGCCTGAATATAAAGGGTTTTATCCTTTATGATCGCGGTGCGCAGGGCGATGCACATATCCATATCGCCCCCTGCCGAAAAATAGCCCAGACCACCGCCATATAGCCCGCGTTTTTCGGGTTCGAGTTCGTCGATGATTTCCATGGCGCGGACCTTGGGGGCGCCGGATACGGTGCCTGCGGGCATTCCGGCGAAGAAGGCCGAGAGGGCATCCTGATCCTCGGCCAGTTCGCCGACCACGTTGGACACGATATGCATGACATGGGAATAGCGTTCGATGATGAACTGTTCGGTGGGTTTGACGGTGCCGATTTTGCTGACCTTGCCGGTGTCGTTGCGGCCCAGATCAAGCAGCATCAGGTGTTCGGCCAGCTCTTTTTTGTCGGCCAGCAGTTCGGATTCATAGGCGCGGTCCTGTTCCGGTGTGGCGCCACGCGGGCGGGTGCCTGCGATGGGGCGGATTGTGACCTCGCGGCCGAACACGCGCACCAGAATTTCGGGGCTGGCGCCGACCGCCTGAAAGCCGCCAAAGTTGAAATAGAACATAAAGGGCGAGGGGTTGGTGCGCCGCAGGCTGCGGTAGAGCGTGAAGGGGGGCAGGGGGAAATCCACCGCCCAGCGTTGGCTGGGCACCACCTGAAAGATGTCACCGGCGCGGATATATTCGCGCGCCTTTTCCACGGCGGCCAGATAGCCCGCGTGGGTGAAATTGGAAACGGGTTCGCCCGGTTCGTGGGCCTCGCCCAGATCACGTGCGGTTTGTGGCAGGGCGCGGTCCAGATCGCGCAGCGCGTCCATCACCCGCTCACCCGCCTGTGCATAGGCGGCGCGGGCGGATTGGCCAGCGGCTGTCCAGACGGGGGACACCACTGTGACCTCGCCTTTGACGCCATCCAGCACGGCGATGACGGTGGGGCGCATCATGCAGGCATCAGGCATGCCCAGCGGGTCGGGATTGACGTCGGGCAGGTGTTCGACCAGCCGGATCATATCGTAACCAAGGTAGCCGAACAGCCCCGCCGATGCGGCGGGCATCCCTTCGGGCAGGTCGATACGGGACTGGGCGATCAGGGCGCGCAGATTGTCCAGCGGATCGCCCTGTTCATCGGTGAAGTTATCGTTGTCGAAGCGGGCATTGCGGTTGATGCGGCTTTTGTCGCCGTGGCACTGCCAGATCAGATCGGGTTTCATGCCGATGATGGAGTAGCGGCCGCGGACCTCGCCGCCGGTGACCGATTCCAGCATGAAGGAATTGCGCTGTGCGCCGGTCAGTTTCAGCATCAGGGATACGGGTGTGTCCAGATCGGCGGCGATGCGGGCATAGACGATCTGATTTTCACCCGCATCATGGGCGCGGGCGAAATCATCGTATGAGGGGATCAGTTCCAAGGGCGTTTGCCTTTTGACTTAGCGGAAGTTGGCGTGGACGGCGTTGATGGCGGCCTGATCCAGCGAGATACCGGCGGATTCGCGAATGCTGCTTGCGAAGGCATCATAGAGGTCTTGTGCGAGGCCGGTTGTGGCCTCTTCCTCGAGCGACTGGCGCAGGGCGGCGACGCGGGCGTCGCTGTCATCGGGGCCGTTGATGGCGTCCAGACGCACCAGCACGACCGCGCCCAGACCCTGCGAAATGGCCATATCGCCGGATTGCATATCAAAGACCTGTGCCATCATCGCCATTGGCGTGCCAAGCGCCTGTTGGTTGCGCAATTGATCGCGGGCGGTGACCAGTTCCAGACCGGCGGCTTCGGCCTGTGATTCGAATGTTGCGCCTTCGCCCACGTTGGCCATGATGGTTTCGGCCTGCGCGGTCAGGCGGCGCTGGGTTTCGTCGCTTTCCCAGCCTGCGGTGACTTTTTCGCGGACTTCATCCAGCGCCATGATGCGCGGTTCGATGGTTTTTTCCAGACGCAGGGCGACGATGCCGCCATCGTCCAGTTCCACGATTTCGGGGTAGTCATCGGCGGTCAGCGCGGCGGCGGCGGTGCGAAAGGCGGGGTAGCCTGCGACGCCTTCGCCGGTGTCGGGGTGCCAGTCGACGCTGCCGATTTCCATTTCGGTTTCATCCGCGACCTGTTCCAGCGTGGCGCCACCTGCGAACAGCTGGTCGATGCCCGATGCCCTGGACTGGATATAGCGGGCGGCGCGGTCTGCGGCCAGTTCATCGCGCAGTTGCGGTTCGGCCTGTTCGAATGTGGTGATCTGTTCGGCCAGCACGCCGTTGACGCGAAACAGGGCGGGGCCAAGATCGGTTTGGAAGGGGCCGACCACCTGTCCGGTTTCGGCGCTGAACACCGCATCGGCGGCGCTGCCCAGATCGGCGCGGGCAACATCGCCCAGATCGACATCGCCCAGTTCCAGACCTCGGGCCGCCACGGCATCCTCGAATGTGGTTTCGCCCGCGTCGATGGCCGAGCGCGCAGCGGTGGCGGCGGCGTCATCGGGGAACACCAGACGTTCGGTCAGGCGGCGTTCGGGGGTGTTGAATTCGGCGCTGCGTTCGTCATAGGCGGCGCGCAGGGCTTCTTCGTCGATTTCGACGGTGTCCAGCACCATTTCGGGGGACAGCAGCGCATAGGTGATGCGTTTCATTTCCGGCGCGGTAAAGCGGGTGATATTGTCCTGATGGTAGGTTTTCAGGTCGTCATCGCCGGGGGCGGAGAGCGGTTCGGCCAGATCGGTATGATCCAGCCGCACAAAGGAAATATCGCGCCGTTCAGCGGCATAAGCCACCAACGTATCAACATAATTGTCCGGCATGGCGATGCCCGAAACAATCGCGCCTTGCAGCAGGGTGCGGGCTGTTTCCTCGCGCAGGTCGTTTTCGAATTCTGCTTCGGACATGCCGATCTGATCCAGCGCGAATTTATAGGAATCGCGGTCAAACGCACCGGAGGGGCCGCGGAAATTGGGAATGTCGCGGATTTGTTTCAGCAGGCTGGCGTCACCGATGGACAGGCCGATATTATCTGCCTCGTTGTCCAGCGCGGCGGTGGCGATCAGGCGTTGCAGCACCACGCGGTCCAGCCCGAATTGCTGTGCGGTGGCGAAATCCAGCGGCTGGCCGGTCTGCGCCTCGAGCGCGCGCAGTTCCTGTTGCAGGGTGCGGGCGTATTCATCAAGGGTTATGTCCTCGGTTCCGACCGATCCAATGGCGCGTGCCCCCGAGGAAAACCCGGTGATGCCAAAGCCGCCAAGCCCCAGCACCAGCATCGCCATAAGAACCCAGACCACGGATTTGCCAAAGCTGCCACGCGCCATGTTATTTTGCCCTTTTACCTGTGCAGTTTCCTGCGAAACGGCCCCGTTTTCACAGGCCTTTGCGCGTGTCTAAGGCGTGGAGGGCGCGGGGGCAAGAGGCAGGGCAATGTCGGACAGGCGGTCAAACAGGTGGCCAATGCCCGCCGCGTCGATATTGGCGAATGCCAGCCGCATTTGCCGCGCCCCTGCGGGGTCGTGATCGGGGGTGAACATGGTGGCCGGCAGGGCCAGAACGGCGGCCTGTTTGACCAATTGCTGCGCCAACAGGTTGGAGGGCAAATCAAACGGGTGCTGCACATAGGCGAAATAGGCGCCACAGCCCAGCAAATGCCAGCCCTGCGCGTGCAATTGCGCGAAACCGCCCGTGATGGCGGCGCGGCGATGCAGGATTTCGCGCCGTTCCTGTGCCAGCCAGTCATCCAGATTTTCCAGCCCCCAGAGCGCGGCACGCTGGCCCAATTGGTTGGGGCAAATGGTGCTGGCGTCGATGAATTTTTCGCCCTGATACAGGCGTTCGGGGGATGCGATCATCGCGCCGATGCGGTGGCCGGTCAGGCGGTAGGATTTCGAAAAGGAATAGAGATGCACCAGCGTGTCGTCCCAATCGGGATCAAGGAACAGATCATGCGGCGCGCCATTGAGCGTGTTTTCATGGGAATGGAAATCGCGGTAGGTTTCATCGAGGATCAGCGCGATCCCGTGGCGGCGCGCCAGATCACGAAAGGCGCGGATCAGGTCGGGCGGGTATTCTGCGCCGGTGGGGTTGTTGGGCGTCACCAGCACAATGGCGCGGGTGCGTGCGGTGATCAGATGCGCGGCGGCATCAACATCGGGCAGCAATCCGGCCAGCGACGGCAGTGGCACGGCCCGCACGCCCGACATATCCAGCCACATTTTATGATTGAAATACCAAGGGGTTGGCAGCAACACCTCATCCCCTTCGCCGCAGAGGGTGGCGATGGCGGTGGCGAAGGCCTGATTGGCACCCGCCGTGATGGCAACCTGATCGTGATGCAGCGCGCCGCCGTAAATCTGCGCCGTGCGAGCGGCCAGCGCAGCGCGCAGGGCGGGCAGGCCCAGATCGGGACCATATAGATGCGTGGCCGGATCCTGCAGCGCCCCGGCCATGGCGGCCAGCATATCGGGCGGCGGCATGGCAACGGGGGCGGCCTGTGACAGGTTCAGCAGCGGGCGGTCAGGTGTGAATGTGACCCCGTTCAGCCAGCCACGGGATTCGGATATGGGCGAGGCAAAGGTGGATTGGGTCCGCGTGGTCATCGCCGCGCCCCTTGATCAATCGGTGCCGCGATAGGGTTTGACGTATTGCATCGCCATATCCCAAGGAAAGAAAATCCAGGTGTCCTGTGACACCTCGGTGATAAACGTATCGACCTGCGGGCGGCCCTTGGGTTTGGCGTAAACCGTGGCGAAATGCGCGTTGGGATACATTTTGCGCACCAGTTCCAGCGTCTTGCCCGAATCCACCAGATCATCGACCACCAGAATGCCGGTGCCGTCGCCCATCATACCGGCATCGGGGGATTTTAGCACCACGGCCTCGGCCTGATCCTGATGCGAATAGGATTTGACGCTGATGGTATCGACGGTGCGGATATCCAGTTCGCGGGCCATGATCATCGCGGGGGCCATGCCGCCACGGGTGATGGCCACGATCGCACGCCATGTGCCATCATCCGGCCCGCGCCCGTCCAGCCGCCACGCCAATGCGCGGCTGTCACGGTGAATTTGATCCCAACTGATGTGGAAACCTTTTTCATGGGGCAGGAATTCGGTCATGGTGTTTTCCCTTTTGATGGCAGGGGGTTAATCTTTGCGACCTGTCACAACGTCGATATCGGGGGCGTCCACGGCCTTCATCCCGACAACGTGGTAACCGGCATCCACATGCAGGTTTTCACCCGTCACGCCGCTGCCCAGATCAGACAACAGATAAAGCGCGGATTTGCCCACATCATCAATGGTCACATTGCGCCGCAGGGGGGAGTTCAGCTCGTTCCATTTCAGGATATAGCGGAAATCGCCAATGCCCGATGCGGCCAGCGTTTTGATCGGCCCGGCGGAAATGGCATTGACGCGGATGCCGTCCTTGCCCAGATCCTCGGCCAGATATTTTACCGATGCTTCCAGCGCCGCCTTGGCCACGCCCATCACATTGTAATGCGGCATCACCTGTTCGGCACCGTAATAGGTGAGGGTCAGGGCGGAACCGCCGGGATTCATTATCTTTTCTGCGCGCTGCATCACGGCGGTAAAGCTGTAGCAGGACACATCCATGGTCATCAGGAAATTGTCGCGGCTGGTGTCAACGTAACGCCCGCGCAATTCGTTTTTGTCGGAAAATCCGATGGCATGAACGATGAAATCGAAGGTGCCCCATTTTTCCTTGATCTGGTCAAAGGCGGCATCAACGGACGCAGGGTCGGACACATCGCAATCAATCAGGGTTTCAACGCCCAATTGTTCGGCCAGCGGCACCACACGTTTGCGAAATGCATCGCCCATATAGGTGAATGCCATTTCGGCACCGGCATCGGCGCAGGCCTTGGCGATGCCCCATGCGATGGACTTGTCATTGGCAAGCCCCATGATCAGCCCGCGTTTTCCTGCCATCAGAGTGTTTGACATTATTTATTCCCAGCCCAAGATAGTCGTTGGGAACCGTTTAGGGGATCACTGCCCGCGCATCAAGTGCGGCCGATTCCGTTTACAAAGAAGTGTGGCACGTGGCGTCAGGGGTTAACTCTGACGCGGGGATCGTTATGTGAATTTGATCAAAAGGTAAGGAAATGAGCGACAGAAGCGGCATATTCGCGGGCGACGACCCGTTCGCCATCGCGCAGGCCTGGCTGGACGCGGCGGGTGAGGGCGAGCTGAACGATCCCAACGCCATCGCGCTTGCGACGGTGGACGCATCGGGCATGCCCAATGCCCGCATGGTGTTGCTGAAAGAGATCGAAGGGCAGGGCGCGCCATCGGGCGGGGCATTCGTGTTTTACACCAACTACGACAGCGCCAAGGCAGTCGAGGTCGAACAGGCGGGCAAGGCGGCGTTTGTCATGCATTGGAAATCATTGCGCCGTCAGGTGCGGGTTCGTGGTATAGTCGAACGCGAAGACGGCCCGCAGGCCGATGAATATTATGCGTCCCGTTCGCTGAAAAGCAGGCTGGGCGCATGGGCTTCACAACAATCGCGTCCGTTGTCTTCGCGCAGTGCGTTGATGGCAGAGGTTGCAAAAGTGACCGCAACCAAGGGCACAAACCCGCCCAGACCATCCTTTTGGGGAGGTTTCAGAATCATTCCAAACGAGATTGAGTTCTGGGCTGATGGGAAATTCCGCCTGCACGATCGTTTCGTGTGGCGGCGGGCAGACAGAAAGGAAAACTGGAAAATTACCCGGCTCAATCCGTGAATTTCACGTCACGTGAAATGCAAATGGTTGAAAATGGTTCATTTTTTCCTTGCGTCTGGGGCAAGTCTTGCCCCATGAGGGAAAAGAACCTGGGGAAACATCTGGTGGGTGAAAGCTTTGACACAAGACGTGAATAGCACCCGCAGAATACACGGACAGGTAAAGTGGTTTGATCCCGTAAAGGGATTTGGTTTTGTAGTCGCCGACGAAGGCGGGCCGGATATTCTGCTGCATGCGAATGTATTACGTAACTTCGGACAGAGTTCCGTTGCCGATGGCGCTTTGATTGAAATCGAAGTGCAGGAAACGGATCGCGGCGTTCAGGCGACCGAAGTTTTTGAAATAAAACCGCCCTCGCTTGGCGGCACTGCAGCCTTGGCCGATTTCGAAGATATCGACCCCGAGGTGATTGCGGCGGCCAAGATGGAGCCCGCAAGGGTCAAGTGGTTTGACAAGGGCAAGGGGTTTGGTTTCGCCAATATCTTTGGTCGTGGCGAAGATGTGTTTGTGCATATCGAGGTGCTGCGCCGGTCCGGTCTGGCCGATCTGCAACCCGGAGAGGCCGTGGCCCTGCGGGTGATCGAGGGCAAGCGCGGGCGCATGGCGACCGAGGTTTGCGCCTGGGAAGCCGGTCTGAAAAAGGACGAGTAAACCAATGCGTGGCCTGTTGCCCTATCTAACCGCCCTGTGCCTGAGTGTGGGACTTGGGATGGCGGTATTGGGGGGAACGGCCACGCAGGTTGACGCGAAAACGCCGCTGAAAATGGCCGAATGCCGCGATGACACCGTGCATTTGCGCGGTGATTTCGGGGTTGCGCGGTTTCATGTCGAAGTGGCGGATGACGGCGATGAACGCGCCACCGGGTTGATGCATCGCACCAGTATGCCCAAAAGCGCGGGCATGTTGTTTGTCTATGAGCGCCCGCAATCCGTGGCGTTCTGGATGCGCAACACATTGATTCCATTGGATATGATTTTTCTGGATGCCACAGGGCGCGTGCGCCGTGTGCATTCTGACGCCGTGCCCCATGACGAAACGCCGATTCCCGGCGGCGCGCCCGATATTCTGATGGTGTTGGAAATCAACGGCGGGCTGGCCCGCGCCATGGGCATCACGGCAGGGTCCGAATTGCGCCATCCATCGGTGCCGGTTTCTGCGGCACGCTGGCCCTGTTGAAATCTTTCGCCAAAAACCTGGTGTTCGGGGTTTTATTGACGTGAATTGGGGCTTTTCAAACCTGTCAGGGCGGGTTAGAGGGGGGCGTGGTTTCGGGGCGTAGCGCAGCCTGGTAGCGCATCTGTTTTGGGAACAGAGGGTCGGAGGTTCGAATCCTCTCGCCCCGACCACAAAAACTCTTTTTATTTATCGGTCTGAACGGGCGCGGCATTGGCCGCGCGCCATAGGGCCATGTCGCGGCCATGGGCCTGTTGCAGGAATTCCGCCATGTGCGGGGTTTGGAACACGGCGCGGTCAAACCCCTGACGTGCCACGTTGCGGCGCGGTGGGGCAGGTATGACCGTTCCGGTCATCTTTGTTAACATCGGCGACAGGGCGCTGCCCAATGCAACAGAGTCGAATTCGGTCAGACGGGTGGTGATTTCGGCGCTGGTCCAGTTCGGGCGCGGCGACAGGATGAATTTCGCCTGCATGTTCAGGAACAGCGGTTCGTGTTCGCGCAAAATGGCGATCACCGCCTGCGGGTCACTGTTGTCGGCGCTGCGGATTTGCCGTGACAGATCGCGGAAATAGCGGCCATAGCGGTAAAAACTGTGGGGGCCGCGTGCGTATACCTCGAACCACCAATTGTAGTGGGAGGCCAGCTGCGCCACCGGATCGCGCAGGATGGTGAACCAGCGTAGCGGGCGTTGTGTCAGCGGGGTGATGCGGTCACGCAGGGTTTCAAACGGCACATGACCAGACAGCCAGTGGCTGCGCGTGATGGCGCGGGTCAGGCGGGCGGGTTTGCCTAAAAATCGTTCAATATGTTTAACGCCGGTCCCGTGCTGGCGCAGCACCGCATTGGCGGTGGTGCCTGCGGTTTTGGGGATATGCACCAGAATGTTCAAAGGTGCAGAGGGGCTGTTATTGTGGGTCACGGTCATTTTGCCCCCATATATTGTGTTTGGCGGTGTTGTTATGCCCGCCGTGCTGCCACAGCATATGCGATAGGTTAACGGCCAACACGCTAGATATGGTGGGGGCATGTGACGAAATCGCCGCAGTCGGGCGGTTGCGGGGGGATGGAGCGGGGGGCGGAGAAAATTCTTGCATTGGTTGTTTTATCCCCCGCGCTGGTCCTGTTCACGCGCCCGAAACAGAGTTTTACACTGCATGTATCACTTTACCCGCATCCTCTAACCCTGTCCAACCCAAGGATTTTTACCGATCCGTCCACAGGGATGTCCACAGCCGAGCGGTTTTTGCACAGCCCTGTGCATGAATCGGTTGCCCGTGGCGGGAACCGGATGTGGCGTCGGGGTCAACAAAACTTTTGTGAAAATACTCTAAAAATTCCGTTGACCCCATAGGCCCAAATACGTCAGTTTGTGGGAGCCGGTCGGGGACGCCACAATATGTAGTGGTTGATGGGGTCGGGCCAGACAGTCTCATATCAGGGCGATCCCATCGGATCGCGCAGTTTTTCGCGCCTTTCACCATGGGCCGCGAGCGGGATTTTCTTGTCCTTCACGCCAGATCTGATCGCAGGTCACGCCGCAATGACGGGGGGCCGGGGACAGTAGAAGCTGAAAATATGGGGCAGCGTTATGAAGATTGAAAGAAAGTTTACCACCGCCGGGCAGGATGCATATTCCGCGCTGGATTTCGTGACCACCGCGTCGGAAATCCGCAACCCTGATGGGTCGATCGTGTTCCGTTTGGATGACGTCGAAGTCCCCAGCAAATGGTCACAGGTGGCATCCGATGTCATCGCGCAGAAATATTTCCGCAAGGCAGGCGTGCCCGCTGTGATGAAAAAAGTGGCCGAGGCCGGTGTTCCCGAATTCCTGTGGAAATCCGTTGCCGATCTGGACGCGCTGTCCGACCTGCCCGAGGACGAGCGGTTCGGTGGTGAAACATCATCGAAACAGGTGTTCGACCGTCTGGCGGGGGCATGGGCCTATTGGGGCTGGCAGGGTGGTTATTTCACATCCGAGGAAGACGCGCGCGCCTATTACGACGAGATGCGTTTCATGCTGGCCGCACAGATGGCCGCGCCCAACAGCCCGCAGTGGTTCAACACCGGCCTGCACTGGGCCTATGGCATCGACGGCCCCGGCCAGGGTCACTACTACGTTGATCACAAAACCAAAAAGCTGACCAAATCGGCCAGTGCATACGAACACCCCCAGCCCCACGCCTGTTTCATCCAATCCGTGGCCGACGATCTGGTCGGTGATGGCGGCATCATGGATTTGTGGGTGCGCGAGGCGCGTCTGTTCAAATACGGGTCCGGCACCGGCACCAACTTTTCCAGCCTGCGGGCCGCGAATGAACCCCTGTCGGGTGGTGGCAAATCATCGGGCCTGATGGGTTTTCTGAAAATCGGTGACCGCGCTGCGGGTGCGATCAAATCGGGCGGCACCACGCGCCGCGCCGCCAAAATGGTGATCTGCGATGTGGATCACCCCGATGTCGAGGAATTCGTGAACTGGAAGGTGAAAGAGGAGCAGAAGGTTGCCTCGATCGTGGCCGGTTCGAAAATGCACGAACAGGAGCTGAACAAGATTTTCGGCGCCATTCGTGAATGGGACGGATCGACCGAGGATGCGGTTGATCCGGCGAAAAACCCCAGCCTGAAAACCGCCATTCGCGGCGCGAAAAAGGTATCCATCCCGGAAACATATGTGAAACGGGTGCTGGATTACGCCAAGCAGGGCTATAGCAGCATCGAATTCCCCACCTATGACACCGATTGGGATTCCGAGGCCTATGCATCGGTATCGGGCCAGAATTCCAACAACTCGGTTCGGGTGACGGATGCGTTTTTGAAGGCCGTGCAGGATGATGCGGATTGGGAATTGCTGCGCCGCACCGATGGCAAGGTCGCCAAGACCGTCAAGGCCCGCGATCTGTGGGAAAACATCGGCCATGCCGCATGGGCCTGTGCCGATCCGGGTATCCAGTATCACGACACGGTCAACGCATGGCACACATGCCCCGAAGACGGCGCGATCCGCGGGTCGAACCCCTGTTCGGAATATATGTTCCTGGACGACACCGCCTGCAACCTTGCGTCGATGAACCTGCTGACATTCCTGCATGATGGCAAATTCGACGCCGAAGGGTATATGCACGCCACCCGTCTGTGGACTGTCACCCTGGAAATTTCCGTGATGATGGCGCAATTCCCGTCCAAGGAGATCGCGCAGCGTTCGTTCGATTTCCGCACGCTGGGTTTGGGTTACGCCAATATCGGCGGTTTGCTGATGAACATGGGGCTGGGCTATGACAGCGACGAGGGGCGTTCGCTGGGCGCGGCGCTGACCGCGATCATGACCGGCGTGTCCTATGCCACATCCGCTGAAATGGCCGGTGAACTGGGTGCATTCGACGGATACAAGCGCAACAAGAAACACATGCTGCGTGTCATTCGCAACCACCGCAATGCGGCCTATGGCGCGACCGATGGTTACGAGGCGCTGGAGATCAAACCCGTTGCTTTGGATCACGCCAATTGCCCCGATGCGACCCTGATTGATCTGGCGATGTCCGCATGGGACGAGGCGCTGAAGCTGGGCGAGGCCCACGGCTATCGCAACGCGCAGGTGTCGGTGATTGCCCCCACAGGCACCATCGGTCTGGTGATGGATTGCGACACCACAGGGATTGAACCCGATTTCGCGCTGGTCAAATTCAAGAAACTGGCCGGTGGCGGGTATTTCAAAATCATCAACCAGTCGGTGCCTGCGGCATTGGAAAAACTGGGCTATGGTTCAGCACAGATCGAAGAGGCAATTTCTTATGCGGTCGGCCATGGCAGCATCGGCAATGCGCCTGCGATCAACCACACCAGCCTGATCGGTCACGGTTTTGGCCCGCGCGAGTTGGACAAGATCGAGGCGGCGCTGGGGTCGGCATTCGACATCCGGTTCGTGTTCAACCAGTGGACGCTGGGCGCGGAATTCTGCACCGGCACGCTGGGCATTCCCGCGGCCAAGCTGAACGATCCCAGCTTTGACTTGCTGCGGCATCTGGGGTTCACCCGCGCCGAAATCGACGCAGCCAACGACCATGTGTGCGGCACCATGACATTGGAAGGCGCACCGCATGTGGACCCGAAGCATTATCACATTTTCGATTGCGCCAACCCCTGTGGCAAAAAGGGCAAGCGGTTCCTGTCGGTCAACAGCCATATTGATATGATGGCGGCGGCGCAGTCGTTCATTTCGGGTGCGATTTCCAAAACCATCAACATGCCCAACGATGCCACCATCACCGATTGTCAGGCCGCATATGAACGCAGCTGGCAAATGGGGATCAAGGCCAATGCGCTGTATCGCGACGGTTCCAAACTGAGCCAACCGCTGGCATCCGCGCTGGTCGAGGATGACGACGAGGCAGCCGAAGTGCTGGAAAGCGGCACCCCGCAGGAAAAGGCCGCCGTGCTGGCCGAAAAGATCATCGAAAAGGTGATCGTCAAAGAGGTCGCCCGTGGCCGTGAAAAACTGCCCGAGCGTCGCAAGGGTTACACCCAGAAAGCGGTTGTGGGTGGTCACAAGGTATACCTGCGCACCGGCGAATATGGCGATGGCCAGCTGGGTGAGATTTTCATCGACATGCACAAGGAAGGTGCGGGTTTCCGCGCCATGATGAACAATTTCGCCATCGCCGTGTCGGTGGGCCTGCAATACGGTGTCCCGCTGGAGGAATTCGTGGATGCCTTTACCTTCACCAAATTCGAACCGGCGGGCATGGTGCAGGGCAACGACAGCATCAAGAATGCGACCTCGATCCTTGATTATATCTTCCGCGAACTGGCGGTGTCCTATCTGGATCGCACCGATCTGGCGCATGTGAAACCCGAAGGCGCGTCATTCGACGATCTGGGCCGTGGCGAAGAAGAGGGCGTTTCCAACGTCAAGGAAATCAGCGAAACCGCTGCCTCGCGTTCGCTGGAGGTGCTGAAGCAGATTTCGTCGACAGGGTATCTGCGCAAGCGCCTGCCGCAGGATCTGGTGGTGTTGCAGGGCGGCATGGCCACGGGGACCGATCCGGTCGCCACGCTGCAAACATTGGTGCCTGAAACCGCTGCCGCTGTGGCGACCGTCACCAGCACCACGGCAATTTCCAGCGGGTCGCTGTCGCTGGATGCGCGGGTCAAGGCCAAGATGCAGGGCTATGAGGGCGAGGCCTGCGGCGAGTGCGGCAACTACACGCTGGTGCGCAACGGCACCTGCATGAAGTGCAACACCTGCGGCGGCACATCGGGCTGTAGCTGATTTGAAACCCCGGTCGGGGGCTGACCCAAGCGGCCCCCCTCCACCTTGGTCGCGCCACCCCATGGCGCGACCCATCGGAACACGAAGCGGGTGCGCTCGCTTCGGGTTGATCAGGTCGCAGGCAAAAAAACACCGAGCGGTCAACGATTGAACCTGATTGACAAGCCTCGGGCGCCATTGGTTATTACCTTTGGCGCCCTTTTTTCACAGGTTTTCGCGATGCGCGGCGCGATCAGGGGGCCGCGCCACTGTGGCAGATCACCCCTTGCCCGCGGGGCAGGACCTCCCAGGATGCTTTGGACCCTGTGAACTGGTGGTAACCGATGCTGATCTGCGGGTCACCATCAACACAGCCAAGGGTGACGCCGTGCATGATGCCATTGAACACCCCGCATAGGGTGGACCCGCAGGTGGCGCAAAACCGCACGCCCGCGCCCTGTTGGCCGATGTAATCTGTCAGATTGGATTCGCCCTGCAACCATTTGAAATCATTCGGGTTCACCAGCGCATAGGCTGATGCCTGCGCGCTGAACACCCTGCGGCAGCGCGAACAATGGCAAGAGCGCGCATCAAACAGCGCCCCCGCGATTTCATATCGGACTGCGCCGCAAAAACACCCGCCTGTAATGGTCATATCGCCCTCCTTTTGGCGCAGATCATAGCACAGGGGCGGGCGGGGCGGTTTAGCAAATACGCGGCAATTGTTCGCCAATCAGCATGTCCACAATGCGCACCCCGCCAAAGGCCGTGCGCATCCGCACCTGTCCGGCATGGTCTGCGACGGCATGGCCGATGATGGTCGCGCCTGTGCCCTCGGGCAGGGATTGCATGGCCTGCAGGGCGGCATCGGCCTGATCCGGGGGCACGAATAACACCAGCGTGCCCTCATTCGCCAGATACAGGGGATCCAGCCCCAGAATTTCGCAAACGCCGCGCACCTCGGTGGTCAGGGGCAGGGCGGATTCATCCAGCAGGATGCCGCAGCCCGCAGCCCCGGCGACTTCGTTCAGCGCCGCAGCCAGCCCGCCGCGGGTGGCATCGCGTGCCGCCCGCACATCTGGCGCGGCCGCCAGAACCGCCTGCATCAGATGGCCCAGACTGGCGCAATCGGATTGCAGATCGGTCGACAGGGCCATATCGCCCCGTGCCGCCATGATCGCCGCGCCGTGATCGCCCAAGCGGTGGTTCACAATTGCCACGTCGCCCGCGCGCAGATGGCCCGCTGCCATATCGACCCCCGCAGGGATCACGCCAATGCCCGATGTGGTGACATAGACCTGATCGCATGACCCGCGCCCGACCACTTTGGTATCGCCGGTAACGATGCGCACGCCTGCCTTGGCGGCCTCTTTTGCCATTGACGCCACGATGCGGCGCAGCAGGGCAATTTCGCAGCCTTCTTCGATGATAAACGCCGCCGACAGCCACAGGGGGCGCGCCCCGCCCACGGCCAGATCATTGACCGTGCCGCAAACCGCGATCTTGCCAATGTCCCCGCCGGGAAATTCCACCGGCGTCACCACAAAACTGTCGGTGGTAAAGGCCAGCCGCGCACCGGGCTGTTGCAGCGCGGCATCCATCAGCCGTGCCTGATCCTCCATCCCCGGAGGGGCGAAAACGGATGTGAACACCTCCTCGATCAGGTCGCGCATCGCCTTGCCTCCGCCGCCGTGCGACAGGGTTACATGGGTGTCTCTGAGTGCCATTTCGATCCTGTTATTCTGCTGCCGCCACGCCGCGCGCGCCGCCATATTGCCAATAGGCCGCGCAGGCCCCTTCGGAGCTGACCATCAGCGCGCCCAGCGGGGTTTCCGGTGTGCAGCCCTTGCCAAATTGCGGGCAGGCGGTGGGTTTGATGCGCCCCGTCATCACCTTGCCGCAATCGCAGCCTTCGACCTCGGGGGTTTTGCGCGGGCCTGCGGCGTAGCCGATGTTGAATTTTTCCTCGGCGTCATAGGCGCGGTATTTTTCGCGGATGCGCAGGCCAGAGGCGTCGATTTCGCCCAAGCCCCGCCATTCAAAGCTGGGGCGGCGTTCGTAAACATCGGCAATCGCCGCCATGGACACGGGGTTGCCATGTTCGGGCACCACGCGGGCATATTGGTTTTCCACGCGGGCCTCGCCCGCCGCGATCTGGCGCAGGACCATCAACACGGATTGCAACAGGTCCAGCGGTTCAAACCCCGCCACGGCGATGGGTTTTTTGTAATCTTGTGCAATGAAATCATAGGGATGGATGCCGATTACCATTGATACATGGCCGGGGCCGATGAAACCGTCCAGCACCATATAGGGGTCATCCAGCAGCGCCTTGATCGGTTCGGGCACGGTGATGTGGTTGCAAAACACGGTAAAGTTTTCCAGCCCCTCGCGTGCGGCCTGCTGGATCGACAGGGCGGTCGAAGGCGTGGTGGTTTCAAACCCCAGCCCGAAAAACACCACCTGACGATCGGGGTTGCGCCGCGCCAGTTCCAGCGCATCGAGCGGGCTGTAAACCATGCGGATATCCGCCCCTGCCGCCTTGGCCTGAAGCAGGGATTTTTGCGTGCCGGGCACGCGCATCGCATCGCCAAAGGTGGTGAAAATCACATCGGGATTTTCCGCCAGTTCAACACATTCATCAACGCGCGACATCGGCAAAACACAGACCGGACAGCCGGGGCCATGGATGAATTCGACCCCCGCGTGAATCAGTTTATCCAGCCCGAAGCGGAAAATCGAATGGGTGTGCCCGCCGCAAATCTCCATTATATGCAGGGGGTTATCGGCGCTGCGGCCCATATCATCGCAGAGGCGCGCAATTTCACCCAGCAGCGCCTTGGCGGCATCAGGATCGCGGAATTCGGTGGAAAATTTCATGCTGCGCCCTCTACTTCGGTCGGCCCGGCCAGTGCGGCGTCGCCATCGGCCATGGCCTCTAGTGTTTCCTGTGCCTCGCCCAGTGTGCGCAGGGCGTCCAGTGTGCGGGCGGCCTCTTCTTCGTCAATCACGGCCATGGCGAAGCCGACATGGATCAGCGCCCATTGGCCCACAACATCGGCCAGCGCGCCGGTGACGATGGGGGCGACTGATACTTCGCGGCGCACGCCCGATACCTCGGCCATGGCCATCAGGCGGGTCGTGTCGGTGATTTCGATGATCTTACCGGGGATGCCCAAACACATCAGCTTTGCTCCTCTAGCTCTTCAACCTCTTGGCCGGGTTGAATAATTCCGTAACGGTCCAGTTTCGCCCGCAGCCCCACGCGCGACAGGCCCAATTCGGCGGCGGCGCGGCTTTTGTTCCAGCGGTGGCGGGTCAGGACCTCGCGCAGGATCCGCATTTCGATCTGTTCGACGCGATCCTTTAGCCCGCCGTCACCGTCCAGCGCCAAATGGGCGGCGGCGTCATCGCTGCAATCGCCCTGCGGCGCCTGCAATATATGGCGCGAGATCAGTTCCGCCCCCAGCACAGGGTCCTGCGCCACGATCAGCATCCGCGTGATTTCATTGGATAATTCGCGCATGTTTCCGGGCCAGTCGTAATTTTCCAGAAATTCGACAGCGGCAGGGGTGAAACCGTGCAGCGGCTTGCCGTGGCTGCCCGACAGTTCCGCCAGCATATGCTGCGCCAGCAGGGTGATATCACCCCGACGCCCGCGCAGTGGGGGCAGCGACAATTCGGTGGTGGACAGCGCGTAATACAGATCACCGCGAAATTCGCCCGAGGCCGCCAGCGCGGGCAGGTCGCGGTGCGTGCCTGCGATCAGCCGCAGGTTGGTGGTGATGGTTTCATGGCCCCCCACGGGGGTAAATGCCCCATCCGCCAGCACCCGCAACAGCGCCATTTGCAGATCGGGCGCGGCGGCATCGACCCCGTTCAAAAACAGCGTGCCGCGATCGGCCTTTTGCATCAGGCCGATGCGGTTGGAATTGCCCGGCAGCACGCCACGTTTCGCGCCGAACAGTTCGATCATCGCCAGATCGGCGGGCAGGCCCGCAAGGTTGAGTTCGTGATAGGGTTTGTCAGAGCGCAACGAGCCATAGTGCATCGCCCGCGCCATCTGCGCCTTGCCGGTGCCGGATTCGCCAGACAGCAGCACCGGCACGTCAAAGCTGGCGTATTGGCGGGCCAGCGCCACGGTGGCGTTCATCGGGCTGTCGATATCGCGCAGGATGGTTTCAAACCCGTGCCCTTCGCGCAGGGCGCGGCGGCGTTTTTCCAGCTGGGTTTCGGCGGTGGTGGTCAGCATCCGCATTTCCAGCGCCATACGTTCGTTTTCACGTGCAAGGCCGAACAGGCGGGCGGCGTTTTCTGCGGCCATCAGCAACTGGTCGGGGTGCCATGGTTTGGTCAGGAACTGGTAAATCCCCGCCTCGTTGATCGCCAGCGCCATATCCGCCGGATCGGTATATCCGGTGATGATGATGCGCACGGTTTCGGGCCAGCGTTCGCGCACCTCTGACAGGAATTCCACGCCGGTTTTGCCCGGCATTCGCTGGTCGCAGAAAATCACCTGCACCCAGTTGTCCGCCAGCACCTGCATGGCCGCGTCTGCCGATCCGGCGGTCAGGATGTCGAAATCATCCTCTAGCGCCATTTTCATCGCGGCAAGGGAGTGCGGTTCGTCGTCGACCAGCAGGATGGCGGGCAGGGCGGATGGCATCAGACTGCGGCCTTTTTCGGGGTTTCATCGGATTTTTCCGACAGGCGGGCGGTGATCCAGTCCAGCCACGCCTGCATCCCCTCGCCGGTGCGGGCCGAGGCGCGGATAATCTCGATCCCGGGGTTCACGCGGCGCAGGTTTGCCTCGTATAGGTCCAGATCGACATCGCAATGCGGCGCCAGATCGACCTTGTTCAGGATCGCGATGCGGGCGGCGGTGAACATATCGGGGTATTTCAGGGGCTTATCCTCGCCTTCGGTCACGGACAGGATCGCGACCTTGGCGTCCTCGCCCAGATCAAAGGCGGCGGGGCAGACCAGATTGCCGACGTTTTCGATGAACAGGACCGATGCGGGTTTGATGCGCAATTCATCCATGGCATGGCCGACCATATGGCCATCCAGATGGCAGCCCTTGCCGGTGTTGACCTGCAATGCGGGGGCACCTGCGGCGCGGATGCGGTCGGCGTCATTGGTGGTTTGCTGGTCGCCCTCGATCACGGCCAGCGGCAGGTCGGGCATGCCTTCGCGCAGCATTTCGATCGTGGCGCAGAGCAGCGTGGTTTTCCCCGATCCGGGAGAGGAGACAAGGTTCAGCCCCAGCGCCCCAAGTGCGCGCAGCACGCGGCGGTTGCCGTTGGCATAGCTGTTGTTTTTCGACAGGATGTCGGTTTCGATTTCGATCAGGCGGGATTGCGACATGCCCGGCACCGAGGTGCCAGCGGCCCCCGTGCCATAGTGCAGATCGCCCTGCGGGCCGTGGTGGTGGTCATGGTGGTCATGGTGGTGATGGTCGCCCTGGGCATGATCATGGGAATGGTCATGCGCGTGGGAATGGCCCTCCTTGCCTTCGATCACTGCACCGGAACATCCGCAAACTGTACACATTATTGCACCTCCATATCTTTGATCCGCATTTCGTCGCCGCCCATCGGCATCAGCTTGCCGCCGCCGCATTCGGGGCAGGGGTCCAGCCGTTGATCTATTTCCACCTCGACCATGCAGTCATAGCACATGGCGCGCCCGGGCAGGTCCAGCATGATCAGCTGCGCCCCTTCGGCGGGCGAGCCGCGCATCACCACATCAAAGGCAAAGGCAAGCGCGTCTTTTTCCACCCCGGCAAAGCGGCCGATTTCGACGCGCAGGGATTTCAGCCGGTCAAACCCGTGCTGGCGGGCCTGATCCTGAACGATGCTGCGGATGCCTTCGCAGAGGGACATTTCATGCATGTTGCGCATCCTTGATGGTGACGGGGAGACAGGGGTCAAGGATAGCCACGACCAGCCCCGCAAGCGAGGCTTTTTGCGCCGGAAGGCTGGACAGGGATTGCTGCAATGCGCCGTTGGGGGCCAGCATGTGGTCGGTCGGGGTGATGCGGTCGAACCCTGTGATCAACCCGTTTTGCGCGCTGGCGCGGATGGCATACTGGCCGCGTGCGGCGGGGGCGATGCCGGTGCCGTCGGCCAGGCGTTGGGGCGCGGGCAACACGCCCACGCGCGCCGCGTCCAGATCCAGCAGACAGGCGAATGCATGCCAGAGCGGCCCATGGCCATGGGTCCGGGCAATCAGGCGCATCAGCGGATTTCCGGCATGGCGTGCGGCGACAGAATTATCGCAAGCCGTTGTTATCATGGCCTGATCGGGCAGGATGGCGCGCAGGTTTGTTGCCGCCTCGCCCATGTTGAAACGGTCCCTGATCGCGCCCAGAACGGAGGCCAGCCCCGCGCCGCTGTCCAGCCAATGCGCCAGCGTATCGGGAGTGGGGGCGGCTGCGCCAAACAGGTGTGTGCTGGTCAGCCCTGCGGGTTTGTCCCAGCCCGCGGGCAGCGCACGGGGCGGCAGGCCCAACAGGTCGGGCCATGTGATATAGAATTTCAGCAGATGTTCGCGCAGCACCTCGCGGCGCAGCGGTTCGCGGGGCGCGGCGGGCAGGCCCAGCGACAGGCGCAGCGCGCTCTCCTGCGCTGTGCCGCACAGGTTGAAAATACGCGGCAACAGCGTCAGCACGTCATCCACCGGTTTGCCAAGGCACAGCGCCGCCAGCGGCAGCGGCGCGGGCGGGGTGATTTGCGGTATCAGCCGCCCGCCCGATTGGTGCATTGAGATGGTGATGGCCTGTTGCATGGGGTCAGCTTTCGGCCTGTTCTGCTGTGGTTTCGGGCGTGGTTTCGGGAGTCGCGGCCAGCCCTGCGGTCAATACGGCGCGGCGGGTCGGGGCGGTGTCCAGTTTGGGGGCGTCATCATCTTTGGCTTGCGCGGCCAGTTCGGCGGCCCTGATGCTGGCCAATTCGGTTTCGCGTGTGCTGCGGATATCGGCGGCGCGGTCGGTTTCTTCGATATTTTCGGCATCAAACAGGGCGACCAGCAGTTCGCGTGCCACCTCTTTGGCCTGCATCTGGCTGGAAAAATCACCCATCGGGGAAAACAGCGAACACGCCTTATAGCCGCCGACCATTTCGCGCACATTGTGGATAAATTCATAGACGCCCGAGGGGAAACCGATGTCTTCTTTGGCGCCCGATTTCAGTTCGGACCAATCCAGATCATCAGCGGGCAGCAGCACCAGATTCATGAACCAAGGTGAAATAAGCACGCCAAGGTATTGGCCGTTGTAGGGTTTAAATCCCACCGCTTCGACGTGCAGCCCCTTGTTGATGATCGGCACATCGCGCATTTTGCTGTTATAGATTTCTTTGAAATCGGCGACCAATGCGTGGACTTTATCCGCGATCACGGCGGCGGTGCGGATCGCGTCCGAACCGGGGTCCTCCAGCACCATGAACTGTTCCTTGGGCGCGTCGCAATTGGGGCATCCCCAGTCATCAGGCAGGTCGCTAAAGGCGGTGCCGGGCAGGACCTGACGGAAATCATCGCCATCGGCGGGGTCATAGGGTGTCCAGCAGATTTTGCATTCCATGATGGCCTGCGCGCTGATTTTATCGGATGCGCCCAGAAACGAACCCTCGAAACCGCTCATCGGATCGCCTCCAGCACTTCGATCAGGCGTTCGCCGCTGTCGGTCAGATCCTCGGTGGCGGCGATGGCGACCTCGGGCATGTTCGTCACCTCGAAGGTGTCCAAAATCAGCGTATCCATCGAATTGAAAAACTGCACCCGCCAGACGTGGGGCAGGGCGGTGGCGGTGATGCGGCAGTTGCCGTAACCACGCGACAGGATGGTGACGGCGCCGGTGCCCAATGCCTCGTCCAGCCAGATCAGGTCTTCTTCGGTGTGGGGCAGCAGGGTCAGGTTGACCACGTGCAATTCGGGGTTGGTGGCAAATTGCCCTGATTTATCAACCAGTTCTGCCAGAAGCGCAGGGGCGTTGACCACGCCCGGTTTCCATTCTGCGGCGTCCAGTTTGGCCGCACGCTGGGGGGTAAAGGCGCGGTCCATGGATGCGCCGGGCACCTGCGCCACCTCGATTTTGTCAACGCCGGCACCGGCCAGCACCCAGATGCCTGCGAAGACGCTTTCCTGCACCATCAGCGCGGGCACGCCGCGCAGTTTCATCGACACCTCGCCCTGGCCCATGGTTTCGGCCAGCAGGGCGCGGGATTGCGCCCCCATGTCCGACAGGTCGAATTCGGCGCGCTCGCCGGTCTGGGCGCAGATCGAACAGGCGCGGGCGATGTCGTTCAGCGTGGCCAATGCAGGCGCAACCGAGGCCGGATCGTCGATATCGGGCAGGTGGGGCGAATAGGTGCGCATGCCCGATGGCATCGGCATGAAGGCCAGCTCTTCACCGTCTTCTTCGGGTTGTGATCCGGGGCCGAAACCCTGCGGTGGCATTTGGAAACCTGAAACCATGGCGGTTGACTCCTGTCGTGAAATTACGGTGTGGCAAGGCCGGGGTTATTATTGTGTGGCAAGGCCAAGGATATGGGTCAAACGGCCCACGTAATCGTCCCAGTCGCGCACCTTTTCGACCGATCCAAGGTGGCGGAACTGCCCCTCGCGGCCCTGAAAGAACAGCAGGCCGGGGGTTTTGAGGGCGCGAAATGTCTGGCGCACGGTGGCTTCGATTGTGTCGTCGATCACGGCGCAGTCGAACACATGCTGAAAGGTCATGCGCAGTTCCGGCAGGATCACCGCGGCATCGGCGGTTTCCAGATTGCGTTTGGGATCGCCCGGCACGAACAGGCAATGACAGCCGTCGCGCGACACGTATTCCTCGACCGCTTCCATGCTGTCCAGCAGGGGATATTGCATTTCATCGGTCAAACGCTGGATCAGCGGGTGCCGGGATGACGGGCGCGTATCGGCCACGGGCATGGTGAAGGTGCTCATTCGGGGTTATCCTTTGGTCTGGCCCGCATCCAGCGCGGCCTGAAGATGGGCGGGCAGGCGGGGGCCTGTTTCCTCTAGGTCGGCAAAGGCGCTGCCCAGATCGCCGCCCTGCATCAGTGAATGCAGCCCGTTCAGGGCGGCGGTGATTTGCGCGGCGCGGGTGGCGTCGATGATTTCGCGGGCCGCGCCCAGAAAGGTCAGCACCCAGTCGCCCGCCTGCACATCGGGGGTAAGGCTGAGATCAACCAGCGACGGCCCGTGATCGCCCTGCGCCTGACCGGCGATGCCATCCACCGCCGTGATCAGCATCGGCACGCCAAGGCACATTACGCATCACCCGGCATGAAGCGGTCATCGCCGATGCGGCAGGCCTCTGCTTCCGAAGGGCGGCCCGATTCATAGGCATCGCGCCGGATCGAGGCATCGGCCAGATCGTCGGTGATGGTGCGGCCCCTTGTGGCGGGGATGCCCCAATCGGCCAGTTGTTTCAGGGCGACCTGTATCGCGGGGGCGATTTGCGCCGCCACCCTATCGCGCAGCCCGCCGCCGTAATCCTCGAGTTCGACAGGTTGCACGCCGATCAGCAACAGATCATCCGGGCAATAGCCCATCAATTGCGAGGTCGCGATGACATCCTGAAATCCGGTCTGGTGCAGCGACATCTTTTTCGCGCCCATAAAGGCGGGCACATCGTCGTCGCGCACGATTTTCATGCTGCCGGGGGTCAGCCCGTAATCGACGGCATCAAACACGATCAGCGCATCGGCCTGTTCCAGAAAGGGCAGCAGGTATAGCCCCTGCGTGCCGCCATCCAGCAGTTTCACATTGTCGGGAAAGGCGTATTGATCGGCCATGACTTCGACGCAACGCACGCCGAAACCCTCGTCCGCCCATAGCACATTACCGATACCCAAAACGAGGACGCGCTTGCTCATCCCTGTTTCCTCCCCTCTGTCTGGCTGGCCGGTTTTGTCCGGCGCTGCTGGTCTTGCGGCTTTCTGTGCCGCCTATGAGGTGATCATAAGGTTTTCACCTGTGCGGGTTTCAAGAAAAAGGTGATTTTGCCGCATCTATTGAATTGGTCATAAAATAAGAGGGTTCGGGCGATTTCGCGCCGGATTCTATGTGGTGTGATGGTAATTAACTTTCCATATTTGTGTGAATTTGGGAATCTATACTTTCATCGCAAAAGGGGCGGACCTTGCGGCCCGCCCCGGATATTGGAAACTGTTGAATCAGATCCGGTTAATCGGGGTCGTCATCCTTGAACGTGCGGTGGCCGGAAATCATCGTGGATACGATGGATTGGCGCGACATGATGTCCTCGCGGATGGCGACATAGATGTGGATGATCATAAAGACCACGATGAACCACATGCCCAGATGGTGCAGGGTGTGCAGGCGCTGCGAATTCAGGGTGATGCCATGGACCCAACCAAACAGCAGGTCGTAAAAACTGCCCTGACCCGCGCCTTCGGCATATAGGGCCATGCCGGTGATGATCATGAACAACACACCAACGGTGATGAACATGAACATCGCCAGCTGCGCCAGCGGGTTATGCCCCACATATTTTTTCGGCTTTTTTTCCAGAAACAGATACCAGCGGATTTCGAACAGGATTTCGCGCCACCATGTGCCGTTCAGGATCGGCAGGTAAAACATTTGCCGCGCATGGTGGTTGCCCACAATCGCCCAATACATCCGCCCCGCAAAACCCACGGTTAGGATCATTCCCGCCGCGAAATGTGCAAACCGGATATAGCCGAAAAAGAAGTGGTCCGATGCCTCGCCCACGCCCAATGTGGGCAGGGGCGAGCCGATGAAATAGCCCGTGATACAGAGCACCAGAATAGCGGCCGCATTGACCCAGTGCCAGATGCGCACGGGTGCCTCGTAGACATAGACGCTGGTCTGGCGCGATGCCGTTGCCAGATCTTCGGCATCGGCATGGGCGCCCTTTAGCGCGGAATTTTGGGTGGTGTCGCTCATGACGCCCTCCCTTAATTCCGGCTGGAGATCAGGCGGCGCAGCGCACGGCGCGGGCGGGGCAGGCGCAGCAATGCCACGGCCACCAGTGCCAGAATGATCACGATGGCATGATCGGGCTGCGTCAGCCAGTGGAATGCGCCTGATTGCTGCGCCTCGGCGTGGCCGCTATGGGCCAGCGCCGGTGCTGTGGTTGCGATCAATGCAAGGGGTGATGCGATTGTTTTCATTGGTTTATTTTCCTCCCTTAACGCACCTTGACGGTGGTCAATTCATCGCCGTCGGGCGACATCACATGGGTTGAACAGGCCAGGCAGGGGTCGAAACTGTGCAGGGTGCGCAGGATTTCAACGGGTTCTTCGGGGCGTTCCATTTTGGTGTCCATCAGGGATGCCTCGAATGCGCCGATATTGCCGTCTGTGTCGCGCGGGCTGCCGTTCCATGTGGTGGGAACAACGCATTGGTAATTTTCGATCCGCCCGTCCTTGATGCGAATCCAATGGCCCAATGCGCCACGCGGGGCTTCGGTCATGCCGACGCCCTTGGCCTCTTTTGGCCATGTGGACGGGTCCCATTTTTCAACATTTGCGGTGGTTTCATCGCCGTTTTTGATATTGTTGATCAGCTTGTCAAAGAAGTGTTTTTGCAAACGCCCGCAATATTCGGATTCCAGCGCCCGTGCGGCGGTGCGCCCGAGGGTGGAAAACAGCGCCGACACCGGCAGGTTCATATCGCGCAACAGGCCGTCGACCTGATCCTTGATGTCCTCGTGGCCCTTGGCATAGCCGACGATATAGCGGGCCAGGGGGCCGACCTCCATCGCGTGACCTTTCCAGCGGGGGGCCTTGATCCAGGAATATTTCGCGGCCTCGTCCAGTTCTTCGATATTGGTGCGGGTGCCCTTGGCGTTCGGGCCCAGTTCGTATTTGGGTTCGGTGATGCCATCCCAGGGGTGCAGACCCTTGCCTGCCTCGCCGTAGGTATACCACGAATGATCCACGAATTCCTGCACCTGTTCGGGGTCGCGGGGGTCAACGTCATGCACCTGCGTCATGTCGCCATTGATGATCGCGCCGCGTGGCAGGTGCAGGTTTTCCGCCGAGAAATCATTGGGGTTTTCGGGGATATCGCCATAAGCCAGACAGGCCTTGGATGACAAACCGCCCCCATAGAGCCAGTTTTTATAGAAGCCGCCAATCGCCTTTACGTCGGGCAGATAGACGTTTTTGTTGAATTCCATACATTGGTCGATGATCGAGGAAACAAGGTTCAGCCGTTCCATATTGATCGCGCCGACAGAACCGGTGCCATCCATATTGATCGGGCAGGGCACGCCGCCGACCAGCCAGTTGGGATGCGGGTTCTTGCCGCCAAAGATGGTGTGGACCTTGACGATTTCCTTTTGCAGATCCAGCGCTTCGAGGTAGTGGGTCGTCGCCATCAAATCCGCCTCGGGCGGGAGAAGGTAGGCGGGGTTGTCCCAATAGCCGTTTTTGAACAGGCCCAACTGGCCGGATTCAACGAATTTTTTCAGCCGGTTCTGCACGTCGCGGAAATAGCCGGGCGATGACAGCGGGTGGCTGGGGCTGACCGATTGTTGCAGCTCGCTTGTGGCCTTTGGATCGGCGCGCAGGGCGTTGATGGGGTTGACCCAATCCAGCGCATGCAGGTGATAGAAATGCACAACGTGGTCGTGGATTTCCAGGTTCAGCTGCATCATGTTGCGGATCGAATTGGCGTTGTCGGGTATCTGGATGCCCAGTGCATCCTCGACCGCGCGCACCGATGTCAGGGCATGGGTGCCGGTGCAAACGCCGCAGATCCGTTCGGTAAAGGCCCATGCATCGCGCGGGTCGCGGCCTTTCAGGATTACCTCTAGCCCGCGCCACATGGTGCCGGTGCTGACCGCGTTGCGGATGATGCCGTTTTCGTCCACGTTCACTTCGCAGCGCATGTGGCCTTCGATCCGGGTCACGGGGTCAACGACGATGCGCTGGCCGGAATTGTCGATATTGAAGCCATTGGGCGTGGTGACTGCCATTTATCAGGCCTCCGTCTTGTCTTGGGTTTTCTTTTGTGCGCGTTTCAGCGCGGATACGGCGGCATGGGCGGCGACACTGGCCCCCACGACACCTGCGGCGGCCATGCCCACCTTGTCGGCGTTGGCTTCGATCCCGAATTGTTTGATGTCGGTCAGCCGGTCATAGAACGAACCCTGATCCCAGAACCCGTCTTCGGAACAGCCGATACAGCCGTGGCCGGACTGGATGGGGAAACTGACGCCTTCGTTCCAGCGCACGGTGGAGCAGGCGTTATAGGTGGTCGGCCCCTTGCAGCCCATTTTATACAGGCAATAGCCCTTTTTGGCGTTTTCATCATCCCAGTGTTCGACGAATTGCCCCGCGTCGAAATGCGGACGGCGGTAGCATTTGTCGTGAATCCGCTGGGAGTAGAACATTTTAGGGCGGCCCTGACGGTCCAGTTCGGGCATCCGGTCGAATGTCAGCATATAGGTGATGACGCCGGTCATGACCTCGGCAATCGGCGGGCAGCCCGGCACCTTGATGATCGGTTTGTTGGTGATCACCTTATGCACGGGGGTGGCGCGGGTCGGATTGGGCGCGGCGGCCTGCACACAGCCATAGGAGGCGCAGGCACCCCATGAAATAACGGCTTTGGCGTGTTCGGCGGCATGTTTCAACTGATCAACAAAGGGTTTGCCGCCGATGATGCAATACATGCCATCCTCGTTCAGGGGCGGGTTGCCCTCGACTGCAAGGATGTAGTTGCCTTTGTATTTTTCGATGGTGTCTTGCAGGGCGGCTTCGGCTTGATGCCCTGCGGCGGCCATCAGCGTGTCGTCGTAATCAAGGCTGATCATCGACAGCACCACATCCTTGGCCAGCGGGTGGGCCGAACGGATAAAGGATTCAGAACAGCAGGTGCATTCCAGACCATGCACCCAGATGACGGGCGTGCGCGGTTTGGTTTCCATGGCATGGGCGATTTTGGGCACGAATGCGGGGCCAAGCCCCAGTGCCGCCGCCGTAAGCGAGCAGTATTTCATGAAGCTGCGGCGGGTGATCCCCTGACGGCGCATCACATCATAAAAGGTTTCGATCTCGGACAAGGTTGGCCTCCCCTTAGTGCGTTGTCGGCGGCGGGGCGGGTGCCCGGGCGCGCGGTATACCAAGGTATGGCAGGGGCGGCGGCGGGGCGGCAAAGCTATTCCTTAACCATAGCTCAATGGATTATGTCTGTTTTATATCAATTAGTTGTGGGGCGAAATTGCGGTGATGCGGCAGGCGCATCCGGTCGCGGGGTTACCGCGTGGCGCATGGTGGTGGTCAGCATCTTACCGCTGGCGGGCGATGGCGACCAGCGCCTGACCCAGCGCCAGACCGCCGTCCCCTGCGGGGGTTGTGGCATGGGTCAGCACGCTTAGCCCGTCCAGTTCGCGCAGCAGGGCGCGGTGCAATTGCGCGTTTTGCAAACAGCCCCCCGACAGGGCCACGGCGCGGGCTGCGCCACTGTCGATCAGCGCGCGGGCGCGGTCGGCAAAGCTGCGCGCCAGCCAGTCATGGAACCCTTTGGCGATTGCGGCGGGGGTGCTGCCCTGATCCAGCGCGCGGATGGCGCTGCGGATCATCGGGGCCGTGTCGATGGTGGCACCGCCCGGCGGGGTGGACAGGGGGGCGGATTTTTGTGCGCGCCCCGCCAGTGCCTCAAGCCGCATCGCGGCCTCGCCCTCGTATGTTTGATGATCGGGGCACAGGCCCAGAATGGCCGCCATGGCATCAAACAACCGCCCTGCCGATGATGACAGGGGCGCGTTGACCCCTGCGGCAATCGCCTGTCGCAGCAGGGCGCGGGGGGCATCGGGGAACAGGGCATCGGCGGTTTCTGCCAGCCCGGCCTGATCCAGCCGTGCCAGCGCATTGCGCCATGGTTGTCTGGCCGCACCGTCGCCGCCGGGCAGGGGCGCGGGGCGCAGATGGGCGGCGCGGGTCACGGCGCGGTAATCCCCCAGCAGCAATTCACCGCCCCAGATGGTGTTGTCCGCGCCAAACCCCGTGCCATCCAGCACGATTCCCGCCACCGGCCCGCCATCCAGCGGCCAGTTGTTTTCGCCCAGACAGGCGGCCAGATGGGCGTGGTGATGTTGGGTATGGACCAGCGGCAGGCCAGTGTTTTCCGCCATGGTTTCAGCCGCTTGCATGGCGCGGTAACCGGGGTGCATATCGCAGGCCAGCAGCGCGGGCGCATGATCGAACAGGGCGGTGTAATCGGCGATGGCGCGGTTATATTCGTCAAATGTCAGCGCATCATCCAGATCTCCCAGATGCTGTGACAGCAGCGCCTGACCCGATTTCACCAGACAGATCGCGCCCTTTATCTGGCCCCCGAATGCCAACACCTGTGGCGCATCGTCAAACCCGTCGGGCAGGGGGATGGTGGCGGGCACGCGGCCTCGCGCACGGCGCAGCACCATGGGCGGATCGGCGCGTTCGACGCTGTCGTCCAGCCGCCGTTCAATCCGGCGGTCATGGGTCAGGATCGCGTCGGTATAGGTGTTGTATTCCACCCGCGCGACAGCATCATCAATCAGTTGCGGCTGGCCGGAAATATTGCCCGAGGTCATCACCAGCGGGGCGTTGAACGCATCCAGCAGCAGGTGATGCAGCGGCGTATAGGGCAGCATCCAGCCAAGGGTGGCCATGCCCGGCGCCACCGCATCGGGCAGGGTGCCACCCGCCCAAGCCAGCAGCACCACGGGCGCGGCGGGGTCGGTCAGGCGTTGCTGTGCCGCCGCGCTGATGCTGCAATGCTGCGCGATCAACGGCAGGGTGCCCATCAGGGCAAAGGGTTTGGCGGGGCGGTGTTTGGCGGTGCGCAGGCGGTGCAGCGCGGCGGGGTTGCGGGCATCGCAGGCAATATGGAAGCCGCCCAGCCCCTTGATCGCGATGATGGCGCCATTGCGCAGCATTTGCGCCGCTGTGGCGATGGGATCCCCCGCCAGTTCCGCGCCCGCCTGTTCCAACCACAGGTGCGGGCCGCATCTGGCGCAGGCGATAGGCTGTGCGTGAAACCGGAGGTCGGCGGGGGTGTCATATTCGGCGCGGCAGGCATCGCACATTGGAAATGCCGCCATAGAGGTTTGCGCGCGATCATAAGGCAAGCCGCGCAGGATCGAAAACCTTGGCCCGCAATGGGTGCAATTGGCAAAGGCATAGCCGTGGCGGCGTTCTGCGGGGTCGCGGATTTCGGTCAGGCAGGCGGGGCAGGTGGCGGCATCGGGGGTGACGCGGGTGTTGGCCCCCGCAGGGCCGGATGCGGCGATGCGGAAATCATGTGGCGGGGCGGGGAACCGGTAGGGCGCGCATTCCACCGCATCAATGCGCGCCAGCGGCGGGGCCATGGCTCGCAGGCGGCTGACAAAGGCATCGGGCGCGGTGGTCGCCAGCCGGATCAGCACCCCGTCGGCATCGTTCAGCACCTCGCCGCACAGGGCCATATCACGCGCCACCAGCCAGACGCAGGGGCGAAACCCCACCCCCTGCACCTGCCCGCGAATGCGGATTTCGCTGCCTTGGACGGTCATTTTGTGATCATCCGCAGGCCATCAATGGACCGTGCAGACCATGCAGGGGTCGAAACTGCGCACGATATGCTGCACGGTGACGGGGGTGTCCTCGCCCGGTTGCACCGCGGCGCCGACCAATGCGGATTCCACAGGGCCGGGGGTGCCTGCGCCGTCACGGGGGGAAAAATTCCACGTGGTTGGCGCGATGATCTGATAGGATTTGATGCGGCCCTGATCGACGCTGATCCAATGGCCCAATGCGCCGCGCGCGGCTTCGACCAGACCGATGCCCGTGGCGGTGGCGGGCATTTTGCCCTGCACCATGAACTGGGCATCCGGCGCGATGGATTGCGCCAGTTTTTCCATTTCGATCTGGGTGCGGGCGGTTTCCAGCAGGCGGGCGGCAACCCGGCCCAAAACGCCGGTGTCGCGCAGGGCCAGTGCCAGCGGATGGCGGTCGATCACCTGCCGTGCCAGCGCGCCGGTTTCCCATGTCTGGCCCAGCAGGCGGGGGGCCTTGCACCATGTATAGGCGTCGGGGCGCATGTCCTCGTCCGGGGTGGTTTGGCCATGGGCGGGATGGGCGGCATCGCCCAGCATCCAGGCGTGCGACAGGTCCTCTTGTAATGTGGTCAGGTCCAGCGGTTGGGGGGTGGCATTGGTGGCGGCATTGGTGGCGGTGGTGCCATCATCCATGCCTGCGGCAAATATATGTGTGCCTGCAACCGGATATGCGCCAAAGCTAAGGTAGCGGCCCGCGCCCCTGCCCATGCCTGCAAGGTCCAGATCGGCGGCGATATCCAGAAACAGCGCGGCATCGCCCCCGGCCCAGTTTTGCAACTGGTCAAAGGTTGTCAGGGCGGCGAAATCCTCGATCCGGGCGCCGAACAGTTCCTGTTCCAGAAAACGGCGGTGGGCGCGCAGGGTGGACATGATGCGCACCTTGTCGCTGGCGCTGGGGGCCTTGGTCGCGCCGCCCGGCTGGATCGCCAGAGTGTGCGGCCATTTGCCCGCCAACATGCCAAGGATATGCATCAATTGTGCGCGGGCTTCGATGGCGTGGCGCTGTGCCGACCCCTGCATGGTGGTGAACCGTTTGATTGCCTGCGCGTGCCATGGTTTGTGCGCATAAACCGCGCGGGTGAAATCGGGCATAAAGAACAGGTGGAAATGGGTCATATGGTCGGAAATATTTTCAACCATATGGATCAGCGCGGCGATGCGTTCGCCATCGGGCGAGGGGGTCAGCCCCATGGCCGAGGCCAGCGCCCGCGCCGCCGCCGCAGATTGCGAGATCGAGCAGATACCACAGATGCGCGGGGTCAGCGTCAGGGCATCCATCGGGTTCTTGCCCTCGAGCATGCGTTCGAACCCGCGATAGAGCGGCGAATTGACATAGGCGGCGGTGACGGCGCCCGCGTCGGTGTCCAGATGGATTTCCAGATCGCCCTCGACCCGGTTGAATGGGCCAACGACCAGTTTTGGCCCGCTCATGTGCGCGGCTTTCGCAGGGTCGGGGGGATTTTGATCCGGTCCGAGGTGGCGTTTTGCGCGACCCGTGACGGGGTTGCCGCCTTGGACAATGACGCCAGCGCCATGAACCATGCCTTTGGCATGTCCGAGGGCAGGCCCACGGGGATGCCGCCGATTTTGGGCGTTTCGGTAAAGGCGTGGCGCGGCTCTTCGAATTCGGGGGCGGTGCAGGCGATGCAGGGGTATCCGCCACGGGTGCATGACCCCTGTCCGTTCCACGGGCGGATGTTGCAATCGCCCACGGCCTGTGTGCCGACGCATCCCAGATGTTCCATCATACAGCCCTGTTGCGACAGTTCGCGGGCCGAGGCCTTGTATTCGTAAAATTCGTTCTTGGGGCAGGCGTGATGCACCAGATGGCCTGCATAAAACAGCGGGCGGGCCAGTGTATCCAGATCCTTGGCGCCCAGCGATCCGGCGGCCAGCAGCATCAGGGTTTCGGTGACCCAATCGGGATGCGTGGGGCAGCCCGCGACATTGATCACCGGCAGGCCGGAACGGGCGCGGAAATCAGCGGGCAGGATGCCGCCGGGGTGGTTGCCCTCGTATTGCAGGCCCGCGCTGTCGGAGGGGTTGCCCCCTGCGGTGGTGACGCCGCCATAGGCCGCGCAGGTGCCCACGGCGATGACGTTTTGCGCAATCGCAGACAGATCGCGCACCCAGTCCAGCATGGGTTTTCCGGTGCCGGACAGGATGTGATAGCGCCCCGTGCCCTTGGGGCCGCGTGCGATGGACCCTTCGACGCAGAGGATATCCAGCGGGATCGCACCCGACAGGATATCGGCCAGCATCCTGCGCACCGCGCCGCCGGTTTCCAGCGACAGGGCAGGGTGCCACAACAGGGTGATGCCCGCGCCCGACAGCGTGTCGAACACATTGGGGTTTTCGGCACATAACAGCGACATGGTGCAGCCGCCACAGCCCGCCGATTGCAGCCAGAGCATGTTCATTTCGGCGGCTCCTCCTGTGGGTTGGATGGCGGGGTCTGTCCGGATTGGCCCAGCGGCAGCGACAGGCGGAAACAGGCGCCGGTTTCGCCCGCATTGCACAGGCGCAGCCCGCCGCCATGTTCCTGCGCGATTTTATGCGAGATCGACAGGCCCAGCCCGGTGCCGCGCCCCACGGGTTTGGTGGTAAAGAACGGGTCGAAAATCGCTGCCGCGTCGGTTTCGGATATGCCCGCGCCATTGTCGCGCACCTGCACCACGGCGTGGCCAGCAATGATCCGGTGCGACAGGGTGATGCGTGCATCGGGGATGCCTTCGAGTGCGTCCAGCGCGTTTTGCACCAGATTCATCACCACCTGTTGCACATGACCGGGGCGGCCATGGGCGGTCAGGCGGTCCAGCCCGTCAAATTGCAAATCCACCGCACTGCGCGCGCCGCGAAACACCCAGCTGGCCGCCACCTGAGATGTTTCGACCAGATCGAAATCGCTGGTTTCGCCGCTGCCGTCGGATGACAGGCGGCGCAGATCCTCGACGATATCACGCACCCGTTCGGCCCCGTCGCGTGCGCCATGCACCGCATCGGCCAGATTGGTCACGGCACGATCCAGCCGCAAATCTTCGCGCAGTTGCACCAGATCGGCGCGTGATGCCCCGGCCTGCACCTGTTCGAAATAGGTCTGAAATTTGCCTACGTATTTTTCCAGACTGTGGGTATTGGCGTAAACGAATGAAATCGGGTTGTTCAGCTCGTGTGCGACGCCCGCCAGCAAACGGCCCAGCGAGGCCAGTTTTTCATTGCGCACCAGCTGCCCCTGCGCCGATTTCAATTCATCATGCGAGCGTTCCAGTTCGGCATAGGCCTGACGCAATTCGCCCACCGACCGCCCCGTCAGCACCAGCCCCGCACTGCGGCCGCGATCATCCAGACGCGGCGCGATGGACAGGTCCAGCGTGACGGGTGTTGCTGTGTCGGAACCGGGTGTTGCGGCCAGATCGGCCTCTAGCATCACGGTGTCGCGCTGGGTGCGGCTGCGGGTGATGGCATCATGCAGGGCGGCGTGGCAGGCGGGCGCAAACACCGCCGCCACCGGTTTGCCCTGCAACTGCCCCGCCCCCAGCCGCATATGCGCCAGCAAGGAGGCCGAGGTTTCCTCGATCAGGCCATCGCGATTGACCGCGATCAGCACATCCGACACCGAACCGAGGATCGAGCCGAGAAACGAACGCATCTGTTCCAGTTCGGCGTTCTGGCGTTCCAGCCGTTCCTGATAATCGACCAGATCATTATAGGTGCGATCCATGGCCGACAGCACATCCATCCACACGGTGTCGGAAAACTCCGCACCTGTTTCGCCGCTTGTCTGGCCTGTCATAGGGCCTGCCATTTTGCCTGCCATGGGGCCTGTGTTGGGGGGCTGTGCCTTGATCATCGCGCCTCGCTGTCTGGTGTGACCATAGCGAGGGCGGGGCGGTGTGAAAAGGGCAGGCGGCTGCGGTTAATGCATCTGCGTAAAAACATCGCCCCCCTGCCATAGCGCGGCGGCATGGGCCTGTGCGCCCATCCCCATATCGGCACGCAGCCGGGCGCGGGCGCGCGACAGGCGCGACATCACCGTGCCAAGGGGCAGGTCCAGCGCGCGGGCCAGCGCGGCGGGGCTGGTTTCGCCCGCCGCGACCAGCCGCATCAGGCGGGATTGATCGGGGGGCAGGTTCTGGATGGCGCGGGTGACCTCGGCGCAGGTCAGGCGCAGCAGGGGGTCGGGCAGGGTGATGGCATCGCTGTCGTTCAATGCATCCTGCGGGCGGGCACGGCGCAGGGTGGCGCGGTGCATATTGCGCATGGTGGCCAGCGCATAGGGGCGCAGATCGTCGATTTCTGCGCCCTTGGTCAGGCGGTTGCACAGATTCAGCAGCGTGTCCTGTAACAGATCGTCCGCCATGGCGGGATTGCCTGCCAGATGGCGGGACAGCCGTGTCAGCACGGGGATCAGCGCCAGCAATCGGGGGTCGGTCATTCGCTTACCCTTCGGGTTGTTGGTGTTGGCCCAAGGCTGGCGCAGTTCAACGCCACGTGAAAGGTGGGGGGATTTCGCCGAGCGGGTTTTGCCTGTGGTTTGCAGGGGTTTTTCGGCGTTTGGCCGCTGGTTTGCCCCTGCCATATCGGCGGGTGTTCGCAACTTTGCCGTGTGGTGGTGCGGGGCAGGGACGCAAACGGCGATTGCCGCGTCTTGTAGGGGGAAGGCCGCGTTGATGCGGTTTTCCTAAATGTAAAATTCAGGAGTTGAAGACATGAAAAAATCAATGATGACCGTGATCGCCCTGACCGTAACCGGCCTGTCTGTTGCAGGTCTGCCCGCATGGGCCGCAACCGAAGTCGACGCCAATGGCGACGGCGTGATGACCCTGGACGAGGTGCAGGCGGTTTACCCCGAAATCACGGCGGAAACTTTCGCCAGCGTGGACGTGGATGCCGATGGCGCGCTGAGCGACGAAGAGATGGTGGCAGCGCAGGAAAAGGGTATCATCCCGTCTGACAGCTAATACCATGGGGGTGGCGCGTTGGTCCCCAGCCAGCGCGCTGCCCTTTCTTTTGCCCGTCTCTGTTTTGACCCGACGCAGGGTTGACCCGTCGCGGTTTTTGACAGCTACAGGGGCGCAGATCAGGCGGGTTTGCGTGCCGCCATGATCCACAGCGCCACCAGCACGACCGAGGCCACGAAATTCCAGCTGGCCATGGACAGCGACATGAATTGCCAGCTGACCTGATCACACATCACCACCGTCACGTCGGTGGACAGCAGATCGGCGCCCGACAGATCGCCCAGCCCGCCGCCGGAGCCGGTGCAGCTGGTCGGCCCCTCCCACCAGTCGCGTTCGACGCCGGTATGATACAGGCCCAGCCCGCCGGTGGTGGCCGCAGCCAGCGCCCCCAGATAACAGATGGCCGCGCCGCCAAACCGGTATGCGACCAGCCCCAGCAGCACCGCAACCGCATGGGGCCAGCGTTGCCACAGGCACATCGCGCAGGGCGGAAACCCGATCATCTGGAAAAAGAACGCCCCCAGCAGCAGTGCCGCCGATCCACCAGCGGCCATCAAAATCAGGGTCTTGCGGGATATTCTGGTCATGGCATCATTCACAGGTATTTCAGGAAATAGAAACTGCCGCCCAACAGAATGACAAACAGCGTAAACATCAACCCGAGCCGGCGTTCGATGAAATCACGAATGGGTGTGCCGAATTTCCACAACAGCCCCGCAAGGATGAAAAACCGCATCCCGCGCGCCACAATGGATGTGATGACAAAGGTGGCCACCGGCACGCCCGTCCAGCCCGACATGATGGTGATCACCTTATAGGGAAAGGGGGTCATGCCCGCGATCAACACCGGCCAGAACCCCAGATCGTTGAAACGGGTGTTAAACTCGGCCATGGCATCGCCCTTGCCCATCGAGGCAAGGATCGGCTGGCCAATACTGTCAAAGGCAAAAGCGCCAATGACATAGCCCAGCATCCCCCCCAGCACCGAGGCCACCAGCGCCACCCCCGCAATCAACCACGCCCGGTTGGGCCGCGCCAGAATCATCGGAATCATCAAAACATCAGGTGGAATCGGAAAGACCGAGCTTTCGATAAAGCTGATCAGCGCCAGAATCCACAGCGCCTGCGGGTGGTCCGCCTTGTGCATCGTCCAGTCATATAAGGATTTGATCATGCCCGCCCGCCCGTTTTTTCCTGTTCTAACCACAGGTTTGTGCGGGGCATAGCAGAAAAGTGTCATATTGCATCTGGACGCCGCCAAAAGCTGGCGTTAAGTCGGTGGCGCGTGCCCAAGTGGCGGAATGGTAGACGCAGGGGATTCAAAATCCCCCGCCGCGAGGCGTGCCGGTTCGAGTCCGGCCTTGGGTACCATCTTATTACATTGACGAAATTGGCGATGGCGGAGTTACTCTGTTATTGTCAATTTCCGTCTGTTTCTGGCGCTGAACCGGCCTCTGATCCCGACCCCGATCCTGATCCCGACGCTAAACCCGATCCCGAGGCTGACCCTGACCCCGAACCGGTGCGGGCCAGTTGATCAAGGTCGGCGTTCAGCAGGAAATCATCGGGTCGGGTGGCGAAATCCCAGCTTTGCGTCGCATTTGGCAGGCCCATATGCAGGGGCACGTCCCGCGCCAGCAGCACCGCGCCCACCGCAAGGCGGGGGTGGGCGGTGACATTGCCGCGTGAACCGTGGATCAGGCGGTGATCGAAAAACGCGGCCTTGCCTGCGGGCAATGGCAGGTCGGTCAGGTATTTTTCACGCAGTTCCGGTTCGTTGGCGCGGTAACGGAACCCCGCGCCGATGCCGCGCAGGGGTTGGTCATGGCGGTGTGAGCCGGGCACCACCTGTAGGCAGCCATTGGCGGTATCCACATCCTGTAGCGGTATCCAGACGCTGATCGAACGGGCTGTGGTTTCGTTCACAAAGCTCCAGTCCTGATGCAGGGGCAGGTCGCGCTGGTCACTGCCCGGGGCGCGGGCCACAAGGCTGGCCAGCACGATACGAAAATCAGTCAGGACACGGCCCAGCGGGTCGGCCAGCACATCGCAAATGGCGTTATGCGCCTGTTGGCGCAGGGCGGGGGGCATCAGCACGGTCGATGCAAACCCCTGTGGCAGGTCGGGCAGCAGGGTTTGAAACAGATCGCGCAGGGTCTGCACCTGCGCAGCATCCAGCAGCGCCATGGTGTGACAGCCCGCGTTTTGATAGGCTTGATCCTGATCCCTGTCCCGAAAATGAGGAGATGAGCGATGTTTCACCGCCTGTTGCGCGCCCTTGGCGTGTTCACTGTTCAGAGGCTGGTTCATGGGTGGGTTCCTTTGGTTTCGGGGGGCATCTGATGCGATTGCGGGTGGATGGGTATGAATTGGGCGCGCAGATCGGGTTTGGCCGTTTGGCGCGGGTTTACGCGGCGCGTGATTTGGCCAGGGGGGCGGATTGCGCGGTTAAGGTGTTGAACGCCCCCGATGCGCTGGCCATGCGGGCCGAGGCGGCGGCGGCGGCGGCGCTGCGCCATTGTCAGGGCGAGGGTTGGCGCATTGCAACGGTCGAAGCTGTGGTTCTGGCGGATGATGGCGGGGCCGGTTTGCCCGCCTTGGTGATGCCGTTGGTGGCCGGTGTGGCGCTGGGCGACTGGATGCAGGGCGCGCCTGATGTGGCCGCGAAACTGCGGGTTTTGCGCGGGGTTTTTGGCGCGGTTGCGGCTGTGCATGGTGCGGGGTTGGCCCATAACGATCTGGGATTTGGTAATATTCTGGTGTCGGGCGGGCATGTCACCCTGTTGGATTTTGACCGCGTCAGCGGCGCGGGCCTGCCGGATCAGCCGCGTGATTGGGGTGCGGGCGCGTTTTATGATGGTGGTCAGGGGGTTACCTGTTGCGGGGTGGCGCATGACCTGCGGGCGCTCGCCATTCTGGCGGCGCTGATGCTGGGCGGGCGGCACCCGTTTGTGGATGATCCGCGCCCTTTGCTGGTGCATGACTGGCGGGGGAACAGCCCCTATGACCAGCCCCCCCGGTGGTTTGAATTTGACGGGTTGTGCGGCGCGGCTGCGATGCGCGACTGGTTGGCCCCTGCGCTGACAATGGATGCGCGGGCCGGTGCAGCGGGGCTGTTGGCGCGGATGCCTCATCCGCCCGCGCCCTGATACCGTATCAGCACCAGCAAAAGCGCCGCCAAAATTGCCCAGCGTGGCAGGCTGGCACGCAGCAGGGCGCGGGCGGCGGCGGGGCCGTGGATCAATGCGCCATTGCGGCGCAGCAGCAGCTTGGCCTTGGTTCCGGTGTGGTCGGCCAATGCATCGGCGCGATCACGCGGCAGCGGCGTCAGGGTGACCGCGCCAAGGGTGGCCACACGCAGCAATCGGGCAATTGCGCGGCACCGCGGGCAGGCCATGCGATACAGCAGCGCGGTCATGGCGCAGCAGCGCAGAGCGCGGACTGGTCAGCGATGGCCGCAAGGCAGAAACAGGTGCCAAGGATGCGGTTTTCATCGGCGTAAACCCGCCCCGCGTCGGTGGCATTTGCGGGGGAATCCAGCCAGTGATAGGTCACGCGCAGCGCGTATGAGGGCGGGAATGACCCGTCCGGCATCTGCAATGAACAAAGGCGGTGCAACAGGTCGGGCGCGGGGCAATGGGCCAGCGCGGCAATGCGCAGGGCGCAGGCCAGATCCAGCACACTGCGCGCCGTGTCCAGCACTGGCAGCGGTGGCAGAGCGCCATGGCCCGTGCAGGCCTGCGCCACGGCCCAGGCAGGGTAAAACGGGCTGGCCCACCAGTATCCGGCGCGGGCATCGGCCCCGCTTTGGCGCAGCCAGTTGCGGGCATTTCCTGCGGCCGCCGCATCACCCAGCGCATCAAAGGCCAGCGCCGCCAGCGCGGTGACGCAGCCATGGGCGCGCCCCCAGCCGTCATCCGCCAGATAGGTGGCGACCCCGCCGTCAACCTGTTGATGCGCACCCAGAAATGCGGGGTCAATGGCATTTGTGCGCCCCAGTCGGGCCAGCAGCAGCACGGCCCATGCGGTGCTGTCGGCATCGGCGGGTGTGGTGGCGTTGTAGCCCCAGTTCGGCCCGTTTGCGCATAGGTAACCGGCGGCGCGGATCACGGCGGGCTGCGCCGCCGCGCCACCGTATTGCGCCAGATGATATCCGCATAACGCGGTGATCCAGCCGTTTGATGCACCCACTGGCAGGTTGAAATCAGACCAGCTGCCATCGCTGGCCTGCGCCGCCAGCAGGTAATCAATTGCGCGGGTTTTGACGCGGTTCGGGGGGGAGGCTGCGCTGCGGTCTAGCATGTGCCGGCCTGTGTGTTTGAATGCGGCGCGAAATAGGCGTTCATCCGCGCGCCTTTGCCCCCGCCCGCGAACCCCAACAGCGCCAGACCGGCGTGATCGGGCAGGGCGGAATACGGCAGCGCCTGCTGCAACCGTTGGCGCAGCCCCTGGGGAACCTGCGCAGCGGCGCGGCAATCAGGGCAGAGGCACAGATCAACCTTGGCCCCGTCCGGCGCGCCGGTGTCGGGCGCGAAACCCAGCGCCAGCGTGACGCCGCTGGCGGGCCATGATGATTGCGGGTTCAGCAGGTCGGGCGGGCCGTTGGGGCGCTGATCCGCTGGCAGATGCGCCAGAACGGGGGCCGGATCACCCGTGGCGCGCAGATACAGTTTGACCCGCGTGGCGTGGTTCTTTGCGGCCTCGATCGCCAGACAGATGGGGGTGGACACCGATTGCGCGATGTCCAGCAGGTGCTGGCGCCGCGCCGGGTTTGGCAGCAAGCGGTCCAGCCGTGCGCGGGTGTCGGGCCATGGGGTTTCACCGAATACCTCGGGGTTGAAATAGGCGGCGATGCCCGCAGATGCCGGATCGGGAAGCGGCGTGCCGCCATGGGTCAGCGGCAATGCCAGCCAGATCGCGCCAACGCCGGGCAGGGTGGCCATGGGAGCCAGTTGATCCAGCGGCAGGGGCGTGCCCATACGGGTGGCCAAGGCATCGGCCAGTTCCAGCGAGGCACGAATGCGCTGCGTCGCGGGCAGATCGAAAAACGGGTCCAGCAGCAGGCGCGTGTCGGTTACGGATGGCTGATGCTGCGGCGTGGTCAGGCACAATTGCACCGGCGCACCATTGGCATTCAACCGGCTGGTTTCAGGGTTGCGCGCCCGCATCCGGCCCTGACGGTCCAACAGGCCCGCGGCGCGCAACAGCGCATGAATATGACCCGCGCCGTGCCCCGCAATCGCCAGAACGCTGGCCAGAAAGGCATCGGCGGCGGGGTCGGGGCCATCTGGCGCGGCGGCGGGAAAGGGGGGCGGCAGATGCCGCCCGCCCAATGGGTTTTGCGTCTGGCCGGTCACGGCGATGGGTCCAGCTGGATGATGACCTCTCCGGGGGATCCCTCGGTGCCGGGCTGGCCCGGGCCACCGGGCGATCCGGGATTGCCGCCCTGGGCGCGGTTGCCATCGCCACCGCGACGCCCGCCGCTGCCGCCAGATCCGGCTGATCCGCCTGCGCCACCCGCGCCGGGGGTTCCCACCTCGGAGGTGCCTTCGAAATCGCCATCGACCAGATTGGTATATAGCACGATGATATCGCCGCCATCGGCCCCGTCACCGCCATCGCCGCCGCGCCCGCCGTTGCCGCCGTCGCCACCGCGCCCGCCATTGGCCGAGGGTTCGCAGCCATCGCCGTTGCCACCGGCGCCGCCAGCACCGCCAGCACCGCCATTGCCGCCGCGCCCGCCGTCGCCACCCTTGCCACCGAAATTCGTGGCCTCGATATTGCCGATCAGATCGCGGGTTTCGATCACCAGATCCAGCGGCGAAGGCGCATTGCCCCCGTCACCGCCGCGTGCGCCATTGGTGCCTGCGCCTGCGTTGCCGCCCCCTGTCGGGCCGGTGTCGCCATACCAGTGGCAGCGGGCCTTGTTTCCCTGTGCGCCTGCGGCCCCAGTGCCGCCTGCGGTGCCATCAAACCCGTTGGGGCCATTGGCGGATTCTACCTCGAATTTACCGGGCATTTTCTAATCCTTTCAATAATTTATATACAGATCACGGGGCCGCGCACCCTGTCGCGCCGCGCCGATTCCGCGTGAATTCCTGATGTCAAAGCCCGTGGGTCGGGCGCAGCGGGCCAGTCAACACATGCGAGGGCAAAAACACCGAAGGACCACCCGTGGGGTTTTTCATCTGCGTGACATTCACATGCAGATGCCCGTAAGAGCGCACGGTGCCGCCGTCCTCGATCACCATGCGATAGGCGGTCAGGTTGTGAACCCCCGCGCCCAGCGTCAGGGTCGCGTTCTTTTCCACCCTGATTTCGGTGAACAGCCAGACAGCCACCTGAAAATCGACAAAAAACTGTTCGACCACGGGTTTGAATTCCCACACCGATTGGGCATCGCCATGCACCAGCTCGCGTGCGGCGGCGCGGATGGTTTCTTTTTCGATTGAACTGAGCGCCAGTTCAGGCTGTTTGTGCAGATCGGCCTTTTCCAGTTTCGCCAGCTTTTCCAACAGCATGTCGGGGCGCACCCCCGTCAGTTCGGGCAGCGAGAGTTTGGATGCGCCCGCCTTGGATTTGGATTTGGCGGATTTGGTCCGCCGCGCGGCGGCTTTGCCCGTCTTGCCCTTGGGCGTGGCAAGGGCGCGGGTCAAGTCCAGCTCCTCTAGCCGGCTAGAGCGCAAGACCCCTGCAAAGGGTGCCACACTGCGTGCCGCTACCGCGTGTTCGGGCGTGCCGATCCATTTGCGCAGGGTGGAAATATCGCGGGTTTGCAGGATCAGCGGTTTGATCGCGCTTTCGCCGGTCATATCCAGCCGCGTGGCCTTGCCGCTTTCGACGACAAGCGTGTCATTGGTGAGAATTTTTTCATCCAGATCCAGCCGGGCAAGCCGTTGCTGGAAATCCATCCGGTCTTCGCCGGACAAGTCCTTTAGGGGCATGTCACCCTCCTTTTTCAAAATAATTTTCAACAGGTGAGGACCGAAAAATTCGCGGAAAAATGCGAGGTCCGTTTAAAATGCAAATTGGCCAATAAGCGGTATGGTTGTAGCAGGGATTGCGTGATTCGATAATTTGCGGCTTGGATTAACCTTTGTGACGGCCCTTTTTTAATGGGATTTTCACGATAGGTCTGGCGTGCGGTTGCAGCGTTTTCACGAAAATCGCGCCCGGCCAAAGACAACTTTGGCGGGTTTTATTCTTTGCCTGTCGGGGCTTGGCGCGATTGCCGCGATGCGGCGTGATTGCCGTAGGGTCAAGTAGGGGCCGGATTGGCCGGTTTTCGCCGATAGGGTGTAAAATGCCCCGCGACCGGATCCGGTGCGGGGCATTTTGGTGCTGTGACAGGGGGGTCAGCTGGCGGGGCGTTTCACCCCGAACACCGCCAGATAGAGCGCAGGCACAAACACCAGCGTGACAATCGTGCCCGCGATGATGCCGCCCATCATGGCATAGGCCATCGGCCCCCAGAATATCTGCCGCGAGATCGGGATCAGCGCCAGACTGGCCGCCGCCGCCGTCAGCAAAATCGGGCGGGCGCGGCTGTCGGATGCGGTGAACACGGCGTTCCATGCATCCATGCCCGCACGGCGCAGGTTTTCGATTTCATGCACCAGAATGATCGAATTGCGGATCAGGATGCCGATCAGCGCCAGCACGCCCAGAATGGCGACAAACCCCAACGGCGCCCCCGAGGGGATCAGCGCGGCCACCACCCCGATCAGCCCCAGCGGCGCGGCGCAGAACACCACAAACGAACGGCGGAACCCCTGCATCTGCACCATCACCAAAAAGGCCATGATCAGCAGCATCAGCGGCACCACGGCGGCAATGGGCGCCTGACTGTCGGCGCTGGATTCCACCGTGCCGCCAACGCTGACGCGATACCCTGCGGGCAGGGTGTCATTCAGCGCTGCAATCTGTGTCGCCAGATCGTTCACAATGGTATCGGGTTGATCGGCCGTGGTGATCGCCGCCTTGACCGTGATGGTGGGGCGGCGGTTTTCCTGATGGATCAGCGGCTGTTCGGTTTCATAGCGGAACACGGCGATGGAGGACAGCGGGATGGCGGTGCCATCGCCCGCGCCCAGTTGCAGGCTGGACAGGGCCTCGACCGATTGGCGTGCCTCGGCGTCGCCACGGGCCACCACATCGACCAGATAGGTGTCATCGCGCAGTTCAGTCACGGTCAACCCGTCATAGATGGCCGACAGGGCCGATGCGATATCGCTGGAGGTGACGCCAAGCTGGCGCGCCTTGTCCTGCACGATGTCGACGCGCACGACGCGGATCGGTTCGTTCCAGTCCATCACCACATTGGCGGTGCGCACATCGCTGGCCACGGTTGCGGCCAGTTCGCGGGCGTGATCGCGCAGGATGTCGGTTTCCGGCCCGGTGATGCGGTATTGCACGGGGCGGCCCACAGGCGGGCCGATTTCCAGAAGTTTCACCAGCACATCGACGCCGGGATATTGCGTTTTGGCGGCCTGTTGCAATTGAGTGCGCAGACGGTTGCGCGATTCAATGCCCGGTGTCTGGATCACGATCTGGCCGGTGTTCGGCCCCGGTGTCGGCACGTCATATGACAGCAGGAAACGCGGCGCGCCACGCCCGACATAGGACGACCAGAACAGCACATCATCATTGTTTTGCAACAGTTTTTCCATGCGGTCCATGGTGGCCTGCGTATCGGCGATGGATGCGTTTTGTTGCAACGCCACGTCGATCACCAGTTCGGGGCGGTCGGAATTTGGAAAGAATTGTTGTTCGACAAAGCGCATCGAATAGACCGATCCGGCAAAGATCAGCACGGTCGCCAGAATGGTGACCCAGCGAAACCGCATTGCCACGCGCAACACGGCGTGGAACCGGCGGCGGATGAACCCCGGTTCGCCGCTGTGATGTTTCATTTTGGCGGGCAGAAAGGTGACCCCCAGCAGCGGCGCGAACAGCACCGCAACCACCCATGACACCAGCAGCGACACGGCGATCACCACAAACAGCGAAAAGGTGAACTCCCCCGCGGCGGAATCGTTCAACCCGATGGGAATGAACCCCGCCACAGTGACCAAAGTGCCCGACAGCATCGGAAATGCGATGGATGTCCATGCATAAGAGGCCGATTTTTCAAGGCTTTCACCCAGTTCCAACCGCGAAATCATGGTTTCAATCGCGATCATCGCGTCATCCACCAACAGGCCAAGCGCGATGATCAGCGCCCCCAGCGAAATCCGTTGCAGGGTGAAACCGGTGTAATCCATCACCACAAATGTAATGGCCAGCACCAGCGGAATGGTCAGCGCCACCACCAGCCCGGCACGCAGGCCCAGACTGACAAAGGACACCGCCAGCACGATCAGCACCGCCTCGATCAGGGCCTGAATGAAATGGCCCACGGCCTCGTCCACCACATGGGGTTGGTCGGCGACCTGATGCAGGGTGATGCCGATGGGCAGGTTGGCGGCGGCGGCGTCCATGACTTTGGCCAATGCTTCGCCATAGGTGACGATATTGGCGCCCTGACGCATGCCCACGGCCAGCCCGATGGCAGGCGCCCCGTTATAGCGGAACAATTCCGACGGCGGGTCGATATAGCCCCGGCTGACGGTGGCGACATCGGTCAGGCGGAAAAACCGCCCGTCGACGCGCAGGTTCACGTCTGTCAGGCTTTGTGCGCCGGAAAACTGCCCGCCGACCCGCACCATCATGCGTTCGGGACCGGCGTCCAGCACGCCCGAGGGCAGGATGGCGTTTTGTGCCGCCAGCGTGGCCTGCACCGATTGCTGGTTCAGCCCCAGCGCCGCCAGCCGTTCGGTGGAGAATTCCAGATATATCACCTCTTCGCGGGTGCCGTAGATTTCGACCTTGCCCGCGTCATCCAGCGCCTGCACATCTCGGCGCACATCTTCGACGAAATCGCGCATTTCGCGGGGGGTAAAGCCGTCGGATGTAAAGGCATAGATATTGCCAAACACATCGCCAAAGCTGTCGTTGAACTGGAATCCGGCGAATTCCTGCGGGAAATCGCCACGAATATCGCCCATCATGTTGCGCACTTCCTGCCAAATGCGGGGCAGTTGGTCGGCCTTGGTATTGGCCAGCAGGTCGATATAGACGATGGTCTGGCCCGGGCGGGTGACCGAACGGGTTTTGTCCAGCTCGTCCAGATCCTCCAGCTTGCGTTCGATCCGGTCGGTGACCTGATCCAGCGTTTCGGTGACCGAGGCACCGGGCAGCGAGGCCGAAACGATCATGGTCTTGATCGCGAAATTGGGGTCTTCCTCTCGGCCGATATTGGTATAGGCCAGCGCACCAGCCAGCAGGCTGACCACCATCAGGAACCAGACAAAAGAGCGGTGTTTCAGCGCCCAGTCGGACATGTTGAACGATTTCATTGCGGGATCCTTGTGCCGACGATCTGGCCCTGAGTGACCGAATTCACGCCTTTGGTCAGGATTTCATCCCCGACGGAAATACCAGTAAGGACAAGCACATAACCATGGGCCTGCCCGCCGATTTGCACCTGTTGGCGGTGCAGCGCGCGGGTCGCGGGATCAATGCGCCAGACTGCGGGCGGCGCGGCGTTCGCGATTACGGCGGAATGGGGCAGGATGGTCACGGCCTGACTGGCCGCAGACAGGCGGGCGGTGACCAAGGCCCCCAAGCGGAAGCTGGCAGGCGCATCATCGGCCAGCGTCAGATGCACGCTGCGGGTGCGGGTGGCGCGGGTGGCCACGGCATCCACCGATGTCAGGCGCGCACGGGCGGTGATGGCGTTGTTTGCCTCTAGTTCGATGTTGAAATCGGTGCCGATGGCAAGGGCGGCCACGTCTTCTTCGGTCAGGTCCAGCAGCACCTCGCGGGCATCGATCGCGGCCAGTTTGACCAGCGGTTCACCCGCCGAAAGGGTGGCGCCTGCTTCGGCGTAGACTGCGGTGATCACCCCGTCTTGCGGGGCGGTCAGGGCGGCGTGGTCGCGCCCGTCCTGTGCTTGCGCCAGCGTGGCTTCGGCCTGTTCCAGTTGGGCCTGCGCGGCGGCCAGCCGGTTGCGTGCGCTTTCGGCCGAGGCGGTGGAATCGACCCCGCGTTCGACCAGTTGCATGGTGCGGTCGCGGGCATCCTGTGCGGTTTTCCACTGGGCGCGGGCAATGTCGACGCCAGCGCGGGCGGCGCGCAGGCTGGTGTCCAGATCGGCGGGGTCCTGCATGGCCAGCACATCGCCCTTTTCCACACGGTCCCCGACACGCACCCGCCGTTCGGCCACGGTGCCGATACGGGCAAAGCCAAGGTCGATTTCACGCGGCGCAGCCACGGTGCCGACCCAGCCCAGCGTCAGGTTGGATTGCAGCGATACCATTTCCGACACCACGCGGCGCGGCGCGGCGGGGGTGATTTCGCCATCGGGCGTTTTAGCGGAGTCCGCATGGGCGGGCAGGGCCATGATCAGCGCCAGCGCGCAGGCGGCAAAGGGGCGGGCGCGCCGCGGGCCTGATCCTGGACCTGAGCGTAGGTATATTGGGGGTAGGGTCATTGTGTTTCCTCCGCCACGTCGACAACGCGGCCTTCGAACAGAAATTGGGTGCCAAGGCGCACGACCTGTTCACCGGGGTCCACACCGCCGGACAGGATCACCTGACCCGAGGCATAGCGCAGCACCGTAATCGGGCGCAGATGCACCGCGCCGCTGTCACGGTCCCGCACCCAGACGGCAGGACCGGCGGCATTGGCGGTCATGGCGGACCAGGGCAGCGATACGCGGGCATCAGAGGCCTGTTCGACCGTGCCACGCACCGCGTCGCCGTAACCCAGACCCTTGATCGGGCTGTCTAATGTGACTGTTACCTCGACCGTGCCACGGGTGGCATTCACCAGCGGGGAAATATCGCGCAGGGTGCCAGTGACGATCTGGTCGGGCCGCTCCAGTGGTGAAATCCTGATCTGTCCCTTGGGCGCGCCGGTGGTCAGGGCGACCTCTGGCACCTCGAAGCGGGCATCGAAACGGTCCCCCAGTGCCAGTTCCAGCACGGGTTGCGCCGCGCCGACAACCTGACCCGGTTCGGTGTTGCGTGCGGTCACGGTGGCATCGGCGGGGGCCAGCAATTGCGTATCGGCCAGCGCATCGCGGGTGCGGTCCAGTTCGGCCTGTGCCTGTGCGGCGGTGGCGGTGGCGGCCAGCAGGGTATCGGCGGCGGTGTCGCGGGCGCTGCGGGTGGTGGCACCGCGTTCAAACAGGGCCGCCTGTCGTTCGCTGTCTTCACGGGCGCGGGTCAGGCTGGCGGTGGCGGTGGCCATCCCCGCCTGTGCGGCGCGCAGGGCCTGTTCCTGTTGCACATGTTCGATGCGGGCCAGCGGAGCGCCCTTGGTGACGCGGTCGCCTTCGTCCACCATGACCTCGGCCACGCGGCCCCCTGTGGGGAATGCGATGGTCAGGGATTCATAGGCGACCAGTTCGCCGGTCAGCGACATTCGGTGGGTCACGGCGCGGGATTCGGCAGTGACGGTGGATACCAGAATGGTTTCCTGCGCCAGAAGTGGCGGTGCCAAGCCCATGAAGCAAAGGGATAACATCAAGGTGCGCAGCGTGGATACGGGCATGTGACGGGTCCTGTTATCAAACTAGACTGATCAGTTCAGTTTTCGAGGAGTAGAAGCAATGATTGATCTGGGCAAGCGTGAAATTTGCACAGCCCGTGTGGGTTTATCTGCAAACCCTTCACAAAAGGTAGCGGCGAAGGCAGTCTGTGATGCAACGGTCCCTGTCAGAATAGCACGAGGTTTCGCCATGTTTCGCAGATATATTGCCACTTTGGCCATGATCGCCTGCGCCGGATCATCCATGGCGCAACAGGCCGCAGATGCGGTGGCCCCTGAAGGCGCAACACTGGTGCAGGGCGCGGCCGCTGGCATCAGTGCACAGGCGACTGCCGCCCAAACCAGCAAAGCCGCAGGGCAATCGGTGCGCGCGCAGGACTGGATGGTGGTGGCTGCCCACCCGCTGGCGGCAGAGGCGGGCGCAAAACTGCTGCGCGGTGGCGGCAGCGCGGCGGATGCCATGGTGGCGGTGCAGGCGGTGCTGGGGCTGGTCGAGCCGCAAAGCTCGGGCCTGGGCGGGGGGGCGTTTCTGGTCTGGTATGATGCGGCCAGCGGTGAATTGACCACACTGGACGGGCGCGAAACCGCACCACTGGCGGTGACGCCTGCGCTGTTTCTGGACGCGGAGGGCCAGCCGTTGAAGTTTTTCGACGCGGTCGTGGGCGGGTTATCCGTCGGCACGCCGGGCACGCCCAAGCTGTTGGAACAGGCGCATCGCCGTTGGGGCCGCCGCCCCTGGGCGGGGCTGTTCAATGATGCGATTACACTGGCGGATCAGGGGTTTGCCGTGTCGCCACGCATGGCGGGGGCGGTGGCCGCAGATGCGGCGCGGCTGGCGGTGCATCCCGAAACGGCGGATTATTTCCTGCCCGACGGGGTGGCGGTGCAGGCGGGGCAGCTGCTGCGCAATGCCGGTTATGCCGACACCCTGCGCGCCATCGCGGCAGGCGGGGCGGATGCGTTTTACACCGGCGCGATTGCGGCGGATGTGGTGCGAACCGTGCAGAGCGCGCCGCGCGCGGGCAGGTTGTCGATGAGCGATCTGGCGCTGTATGACGTGGTGGAACGTGCGCCGGTTTGCGTGACCTACCGCGCCCATGAGGTCTGCGGCATGGGGCCGCCATCATCGGGTGCGCTGACGGTCGGGCAGACCCTTGGCATGCTACAGCATTTCGATCTGGCCAGCATGGGGGTGACGGATGCAATGGCATGGCGGCTGATCGGTGATGCCTCGCGTTTGGCATTTGCCGACCGTGGCCGTTATATGGCGGATGCCGATTTCGTGCCGATGCCGACCAAGGGGTTGATCGCGCCCGGGTATCTGGCGCAGCGGGCGGAACTGCTGCGCGGTGGCCCGTTGCAGGATGCCGCGCCGGGTGCGCCGGAATGGGACCATGCGCAGATTTGGGGGGATGATCGGTCGATCGAGCTGCCCTCGACCAGCCACATCTCGATCGTGGATCGCTATGGCAATGCGCTGTCGATGACCACGACGATTGAAAACGGGTTCGGGTCGCGCCTGTTTGTGCGCGGGTTTTTGTTAAACAACGAACTGACCGATTTCAGTTTCGCCACGCATAGGGACGGCGCGGTGATCGCCAATGCGGTGGCACCGGGCAAGCGGCCGCGGTCATCCATGGCGCCGACCATTGTGATGCAGGGTGGCAAGCCGGTGCTGGTGCTGGGCTCGCCCGGTGGCAGCCGGATCATCGGCTATGTGACGCAGGCGGTGATCAACGCGCTGGATTGGGGGATGGACCCGCAGGCGGCAGTATCGGCCCGGCATCTGGTGAACCGGTTCGGCACCATGGATATTGAGGCGGGCGATTTTGAGGCTGGACATATTGAGGCTGGGGACATTGAGGCTGGCGATATAGAAGTGGGGCAGGATGCGCTGGCCGACAGCCTGTCGGACATGGGGGTGAAAACCAACCTGCGCGAACTGAATTCCGGCCTGCATATGATTGCGATCACGCCTGACGGCTTGCTGGGCGGGGCCGATCCACGGCGCGAGGGCATCGCGCTGGGGCAGTGAAATGGGGCGGGCGTTTGTGATTCGCTGTGGCGGTGGCTGCGGCTGCGCCGCGCATTCGCGCTATGGCTGCGTTAGCCCTTGATTTCACGGGGGTTTCCGCGGACCAAGGGCGGGTTTTCAACCAGTGTTGGTTGGCGCGTTGCCTGTGATTTGGGCGCTTGCGTCATGGCTGCCTATTGTTTGCGCACAAACTGCTTTCGCGATGCGCCGCGCCGCACTAAGCTGGTGCAAGGGCGCGATTGCATAGAATGATCTGCCCCTAGGATCATTGTCCAAATGGTCAAAATTTAACCGCAGGGGGTTCATTATGTCTCAGAAATCGAAAATGACGGGTCTGTCACGCCGTCAACTGTTGTCCGGTGCCGCAGGTCTGGCGATTTTGGCGGGCACCGGCCTGCCTATGGGCGCGCGCGCTGCCGAGCCGCTGAAGGTGGCGGGCATCTATACCGTTCCGGTCGAACAGCAATGGGTCAGCCGCATCCACAAGGCCGCCGTCACCGCACAGGAACGCGGCGATATCGCCTATACCTATTCGGAAAACACCGCCAACACCGACTATGCCCGCGTCATGCGTGAATATGCCGAACAGGGCTATCAGCTGATCATAGGCGAGATTTTCGGCGCCGAAGCCGAAGCCCGCGAAGTGGCCGCCGAATACCCCGATGTGGCATTCCTGATGGGGTCCAGTTTCAAAGAAGATGCCGCGCTGCCCAATATGGCGGTGTTTGACAACTATGTGCAGGACGCATCCTATTTGTCGGGTATCATCGCGGGGGCCATGACCAAATCGGGCAATATCGGCATGGTCGGCGGGTTCCCGATCCCCGAGGTGAACCGCCTGATGCACGCATTCATGGCGGGCGCGGCTGAAATGAACCCGGATATCAAATTCCAGGTCAGCTTTATCGGGTCGTGGTTTGACCCGCCCAAGGCCAAGGAAACCGCATTTGCCATGATCGAAAACGGCGCGGATATTCTGTATGCGGAACGGTTTGGCGTGTCGGATGCGGCCAAGGAAAAGGGCATTCTGGCGATCGGCAATGTGATCGACACGCAGGCGGAATATCCCGAAACGGTCGTTGCTTCGGCGATCTGGCATTTTGAACCGACGCTGGACGCGGCCATTGCTGCGGTCAAGGCGGGGGAATTCAAGGCGGCGGATTACGGCATCTATTCCTTCATGAAAGAGGGCGGCGCATCGCTGGCCCCCTATGGCACATTCGAGGGCAAGATCCCCGAAGCGGCGCTGAAACTGGTCGAGGAACGCACCGCTGCGATCAAATCGGGCGATTTCACCGTCACGATCAACGACGAAGAGCCGAAGTCGAACTGATGCAGGGCGCAGAACCGGCGCAAACCGTTCTGCGCCTTGATAAAATCACCAAGCGTTTCGGCGCGCTGACCGCGAATGACGCGGTCAGTTTCGATTTGAAAAAGGGCGAGGTGATCGCCCTGCTGGGTGAAAACGGCGCGGGTAAAACCACGCTGATGAACATCCTGTTTGGTCAATACACGGCGGATGCGGGGCAGGTTGAATTGTTCGGCCAGCCCCTGCCGCCGGGCAACCCGCGCGCCGCGCTGGATGGCGGCGTGGGCATGGTGCATCAGCATTTCACGCTGGCCGACAATATGACCGTCTGGGAAAATATCGTGCTGGGCACGCAGGGGCTGTGGCAGGGGCGGCTGGACCGTGCCACGGCGCGGGCGCGCATTACCGATTTGTCGGAACGGTTCCATTTGGCGGTCGATGTGGATGCCAAGGTGGGGCGGCTGACCGTGGGCGAACGCCAGCGGGTCGAAATATTAAAGGCGCTATATCGCGAAGCCCGCATCCTGATTCTGGATGAACCCACCGCCGTTCTGACCCCGCAAGAGGCCGACGATCTGTTTGCCACCCTGCGTCAGGCGGTGGCGGCGGGGCTGTCGGTGATTTTCATTTCGCACAAACTGCACGAGGTGATGGCGATTTCACACCGCGTGGTGATCCTGCGCCACGGGCGGCTGGTGGCCGAGCGGCTGATTGGTGACACCAACCCGCAGGAACTGGCCGCGCTGATGGTCGGGGCCGAGGTATCAGCACCGGATGTGGCATTAGCTACACCCGGCAAGGTGTTGATGGCGCTGGATAATGTATCCAGCCCAGATCAGGGTGCCGCGCCGGGTCTGGATGGTGTGACGCTGGCCTTGCGCGCCGGGCAGATCACCGGATTGGCGGGCGTATCAGGCAATGGTCAGGCGGCGCTGTCGGACCTGATCGGCGGGCTGATCACGCCCGCAGCGGGGGAATTCACCCTGCACGATGCTGCACCGCCCGCGTGGTCGCCGCGCGCGGCGGTGGCGGGCGGTGTGGCCCGCATCCCCGAAGACCGGCACAAAACCGGCACCATCGCCGATTTCGACCTGACCGAAAACGCCATTCTGGAACAGTATAACAGCCCCGCCTTTGCCCGCCGTGGCTGGATGAACTGGCCCGCTGCGCGGCGGTTCACGCAGGGGATTATTGAACGCTATGATGTGCGCTGTCCGGGGCCATCGACGCGCATCCGCCTGTTGTCGGGGGGCAATATGCAAAAATTGATCCTTGGCCGCGTGTTAGAGGGCGCGCCCGATATCATTCTGGCCAACCAACCCGTGCGCGGGCTGGACATTGGTGCGGTAAATTACGTGCATTCCCAATTGCTTGCAGCGCGGGATCGTGGCGCGGCGGTTCTGTTGATATCCGAGGATCTGGACGAGGTGATGCGATTGTCGGACGTCATTCATGTGATTTCAGAGGGGCGGTTAAGCCCCGGTTTCGACCGTGGCACCATGCAGCCCGCCGAACTGGGGCAATGGATGGCCGGACATGGGTTTGAGGGGGCAGAACATGCGTCTTGAACCCCTGGCCAACCCCACATTGCTGCGCCGCACAGCGCCCCCCGTTCTGGCGCTGGTGATGACGGTGGTCATTGCATCGACGCTGGCCATGGTGGCGGGCGGCGATCCCATGGCGGTGCTGGGCCTGATCCTGCAAGGCGCGGCAGGGTCGAAATTTGCCCTGTTGGAAACGCTGAACCGTGCGACGCCGCTGATTTTCACCGGATTGGCCGTGGCCGTGGCGTTTCGCGCCAAGCTGTGGAACATCGGCGCAGAGGCGCAATTATACGCGGGCGCGGTCATTACCGTGGTGCTGGGCACGGGCGCGTTGCAATGGCCCGCCTTTGCGCTGATCCCGACGCTGGCGGTGCTGTCTATGCTGGCGGGGGCATTGGTTTTGCTGATCCCCGCATTGCTGAAAACCCGATTGGGCGTGGACGAGGTGGTGACCACCCTGCTGTTCAATTTCATATTTTTGCTGTTTGTTTCCATGCTATTAGAAGGCCCGCTGAAAGACCCGATGGGCATGGGCTGGCCCAAATCCGCCCGCCTGATCCCCGAGGCGCGACTGCCGCGCATCATCGACGGGCTGCGCCTGCATTGGGGGTTCGGGCTGGCGCTGATTTCGGCGCTGATCGTCTGGTTGATACAGGCACGCAGCACGCTGGGGTATGAAATGCGCGCCGTTGGCCTGAACGCCGAGGCGGCGCGGTTCGCTGGCATCCCCGTCACCCGCGTTATCCTGAAAACCGCGCTGCTGTCGGGCGGTTTGGCGGCGCTGGCCGGATTTTCCGAGGTGTCGGGATTGAAGGGCAGCCTGACGCTCGATCTGAGTCCCGATTTCGGTTACACGGGCATCATCGTGGCCATGCTGGCGCTGCTGCATCCGATGGGCGTGGTGGTGGCCGCGATTTTTGTGGCGGGCATATTTGTGGGCGCGGATTCCATGTCGCGCGCAATCGGTGTGCCCAGCTATCTGGCCGATATCATGCTGGCCACGGCATTGCTGTTGATGGTGCTGGCGATCCTGTTCACCCGCTTTCGCGTCAAAAGGGATTAAGCCATGGAATTGCTGGATATTTTCCTGACGACCAGCTTTTGGGCCGCGGCGATCCGCATCGCCAGCCCGTTGATACTGGCCACCATGGGAGAGCTGATCTGCGAACGTGCAGGGGTGCTGAACTTGGGGATCGAAGGCATCATGGTTGCGGGCGCATTCGCGGGCTGGTTTGCGGTATATGCGGGCCTGCCGTTGTGGGGCGGGGTGGCCGTGGCGATGGGTGTGGGCATGTGTTTCGGGCTGGTGCATTCGGTGCTGTCGGTGCCCTTTGGCCTGTCGCAGCATGTGGTCGGTTTGGGGGTGACCTTGCTGGCGACCTCGGCCACATATTTCGCCTATCGCGTGGCATTGCCCGAGGTGACAACGCCCCCCAAGATCACCGCATTCCAGCCGCTGGAAATTCCGGTCCTTTCGGATATCCCGTTGATCGGGCAGGCGTTTTTCGCGCAGACCGCGCTGACCTATCTGGCCTTTGCATCCGTTTTGGTGGTGGCTGTGGTGCTGTATCGCACGCCCATGGGGCTGGCGCTGCGGGCGGCGGGGGAAAACCCCGCAGCGGTGGCAGCGCAGGGTCTGTCGGTGACGGCGATCCGCATGGGCGCGGTGATTGTGGGCAGTGGCATCATGGCCGTGGGCGGCGCATTCTTGACCATGTCGGCGTTTGATTCATTCTTTTTTGACATGGTGAACGGGCGCGGCTGGATCTGCATCGCATTGGTTGTTTTCGGGGCGTGGAAACCGGGCAAGGCGATGCTGGGCGCGGTGCTGTTTGCGGGGTTCGATGCCTTTCAAATCCGGTTGCAGCAAACGCCCTTGGGGGCCGATCTGCCCTATCAGATATTTCTGATGATGCCCTATATCCTGTCCATTCTGGCGCTGGTGGTGATGTCGCGCCGCGCCGAGGTTCCGGCGGCCCTGATGGTGCCGTTCAACAAGGGGGAACGCTGATGTTTGATCTGGTGGTAAAGGGCGGGCGTTTGCCCGATGGGCAGGTGGCCGATATCGGCATCGCGGGCGGTAAGATCACCGCGATTGCGGCTGGGCTGGACCTTAGCAATGTCGGTCAAACCATTGATGCAACTGGAGATTTGGTCGCGCCGCCCTTTGTTGATCCGCATTTTCATCTGGACGCGACGCTAAGTTACGGCACCCCGCGAATCAACGAATCCGGCACCCTGCTAGAGGGGATCGGGCTGTGGGGCGAGCTGAAACAGGTGGTGACGCAGGATGAAATGGTCGCCCGTGCGCTGGAATATTGCGACTGGGCGGTCAGCATGGGCCTGCTGGCGATCCGCAGCCATGTGGATACCTGCGACGACCGCCTGCTGGGGGTCGAAGCCATGCTAGAGGTGCGCGAAAAGGTCAAGGATTACATTGACTTGCAGCTGGTCGCCTTTCCGCAAGACGGGTTTTACCGTGATCCCACGGCGCGGGCCAACACCCTGCGCGCATTGGATATGGGTGTGGAGGTTGTGGGTGGAATCCCGCATTTTGAACGGAGCATGCAGGCGGGTGCGGATTCGGTGCGCGAGCTGTGCGAAATCGCCGCCAAGCGCGGGTTGATGGTCGATATGCATTGCGATGAAACCGACGATCCGAACAGCCGCCATATTGAAACGCTGGCGGCCGAAACGGTCCGGTTGGGATTGCAGGGCCGCGTTGCCGGATCGCATTTGACCTCCATGCATTCGATGGACAATTACTACGTGTCCAAACTGCTGCCCCTGATGGCCGAGGCGAAATTAAGTGCGATCCCCAACCCCTTGATAAATATCGTTTTACAGGGGCGTCACGATACGTTCCCGAAACGGCGCGGGCTGACGCGGGTCAAGGAAATGCAGGCGATGGGCATCCCCGTGGGTTGGGGGCAGGATTGCGTGCTGGACCCGTGGTATTCGCTGGGCACCGCAGATATGCTGGATGTGGCATTCATGGGAATGCATGTGGCGCAGATGACATCACCGGCCGAGATGGCGCAGTGTTTCAAAATGGTGACCGAGGTCAACGCGGGCATCATGGGGTTGGATGATTACGGGCTAGCCGTGGGGAAAACCGCATCCCTTGTGGTGCTGGACGCAGGCAACCCGATCGAGGCGCTGCGCCTGCGCCCCGCGCGGCTGGCCGTGGTCGCCAAGGGCAAGCTGGTCAGCCAGACCCCGCGTGGGGATGCGCGCCTGATGCTGAACGGACGCCCCGATCAGATCAGGCGGCGGCACCCCGCGTTTTCCTGATGGCAATCAGGGCATCACCCCAACTGAGCCAATAGGGTAAGCGACTGTTTTTGCGCCTTTTCTGCGGCCTGTTCGCGCACCGGCCCGTAACCGCGAATGTCCTGCGGCAGGGCCAACAGACTGGCGCAGGTTTGGGCTGTTTCATCGCTGAACCCTGCTGCTACGTGGTCCAGTATCATGTCAAACCAAACCAGCAGGGTGCGGTCCAGCCTGCGATCCGCAGTGCGTGCGAACGGGTCAAACCATGTGCCGCGCAGGGGTTTCAGCCGTGCCAACTGGCGCAAGACCGGGCGCATCCATGGGCCGAAACGGCGTTTGTTGGGGCGGCCTTGGGCATCTTTACCGGATGGTAACATCGGCGGGGCAAGGTGGTGGTGAATTTTGAAATCTCCCTGAAACTGCTGGTTCAGGGATGCGGTGAATGCAGGGTCGTGGTGCAGGCGCGCGACCTCGTATTCGTCCTTATACGCCATCAGGCGGAACAGGGATTTCGCGGCGGTGACCTGCATCGGATCGGGCAGATGCGCCAGTTGCGACATGCGATTGCGATAGCGTGTGGCATAGGCCGCATTTTGATACCCGGTCAGGAAATCGGCGCGGTGGGCGATCAGATCGGCCAGTGTTTGCGGACCGGACAGCGTTTGCAGTGCTGTCACGGGGGCGGGCGTGGTCAGGGCATCGGGGGAATGGGCCATGATACGCCCCATATCAAAGGCGCGTGTATTGGCGGGGATCGCAACGCCATTCAACAGGATCGCTTGTTTCAACGCGGCGTCCGACACGGGGATCAGCCCCTTTTGCCATGCAAACCCCAGCATCATCACATTGGCAAACACCGAATCCCCCAACAGTTTTTCCGCCAGCGCATTGGCATCAAGCGGCGACAGGTTGCCCGCCCCGATGGCCGCTGCAATCGCACCGACCCGGGTATCAATGCGCAAATCGGCATCGCGATTCAGCACCAGATCACCCGTAGGCATGGCGGCGGTGTTCAGCACCATGCGGGTGCCGTGGTGATAATGCGCCGAGGCCTTGGGCGCGGAGGACACCACCACATCGCAGCCAATCACCGCATCGGCCGCGCCGCGATCAATGCGCACCTGGTTCAGGGAGTCGGGCGCATCGGCCAGCCGGATATAGGACAGCACCGTGCCGAATTTCTGCGCGAAACCTGTGAAATCCAGCACCGATGATCCGCGCCCTTCGATATGGGCGGCCATGGTGATCAGCGCGCCGACGGTGACCACGCCGGTGCCGCCAACGCCCGTGACCAGCAAATCAAACGGTTTTGCCAGATCGGGCAGGTCGGGCGCGGGCAGCGTGGCCAACAGCGGCGCAAGGTCAATGTCGGCCCCGCCGGATTTGCGCCGTTCACCGCCCGTGACGGTGACAAAGCTGGGGCAAAACCCGTTGAGGCAGGAAAAATCCTTGTTACAGGAGGATTGGTTGATCTGGCGTTTGCGGCCGAATTCGGTTTCCAGCGGTTCGACCGACAGGCAGTTGGACGCGGTCGAACAATCGCCGCAACCTTCGCAGACCAGCGGGTTGATCACGGCAAAGGCATCGGGTGTGTCCAGCGTTCCGCGTTTGCGGCGGCGGCGTTTTTCGGTGGCGCAGGTCTGTTCGTAAATCAGGACCGACACGCCGGTGATATCGCGCAATTCGCGCTGCACGCCGTCCAGTTCGCTGCGGTCATGAAATGTGGTGCCAGCGGGGAAATCGGCGCGTTTGAATTTGGCGATATCGTCAGACACCAGCGCGATGCGGCTGACGCCCTCGGCGCGGCTGGATTGGGCGATGGCGGCAACCGAAACCGGGCCGTCCACGGGTTGGCCGCCAGTCATGGCGACCGCATCGTTATACAGGATTTTATAGGTGATATTGGCCTGTGCGGCGACCGCCTGACGGATGGCAAGCGCGCCGGAATGATACCATGTTCCTTCGCCAAGGTTCTGGAATATATGCTTTTTCCCGTTAAACAGGGATGATGCCGCCCAAGGCACCCCTTCGCCGCCCATCTGGGCGAAACCGTCGGTGTCGCGGTCCATCCAACTGGCCATGACGTGGCAGCCGATGCCTGCGGCGGCGCTGGACCCTTGGGGCAGGCGGGTCGATGTGTTGTGCGGGCAACCCGAGCAGAAATAGGGCGTGCGGGTTGCGCCCGTGACGTTCAATATCGGGGGATCACCGGCCAGGGCCGCAGCGCGGGCGGGCAGGTTTTCATCTGGGAAAATCGCGTGCAGGCGTTGCGCAATCAGCGGGGCCAGTTGGCGCGGTGACAATTCGCCCGTCCATGGCACCAGTTCGCGGCTTGCAGTTTCATCGGTTTTGCCGACCATGCGGGCCGGTTTGCTGCCCGGCCAGTCATAGAAATATTCCTTGAACTGGGATTCGATGATGCCGCGCTTTTCTTCGATCACCATGACCTCGGCTTTGCCTTTGACGAATGCCAGCGCGTCGCGGCGTGCCAGTGGCCAGACCATTCCGACCTTGTAAATATCAATGCCAAGGGCACGGCAACGTGGTTCGTCCAGACCCAACAGGCGCAGGGATTCCAGCAGGTCCAGATGGCCCTTTCCGGTGCTGACGAACCCGTATTTCGCATCGGGCAGGTCGTAAATCGCGTGGTCAATCGGGTTGGCCTGAACAAAGGCTTCGACGGCGCGCAGTTTATGTTTCAGGCGGATTTCAATGTCGGGCGAGGGGCCGTCGCCCCGCCGGATGTGCAAACCGCCTGCGGGCAGGTCTATATCGGGGAAGGTAAATTTCCGGTCCGCGGGCAGGGTGATGGAACGGGCGGATTCCACGGTTTCCGATATCGCCTTGAACCCGACCCAGGTTCCGGAAAATCGTGATAAAGCAATACCATATTCGCCATAGCTAAGGTATTCATCAATGGATGCAGGGTTCAACACAGGCATGAACCACGCCAGAAACGCGGCGTCGGATTGGTGCGGCATCGACGAGGAAACGCAGCCGTGATCATCGCCCGCGACCACCAGAACGCCGCCCTTTTTTGAACTGCCGTAGGCGTTGCCATGTTTCAACGCATCACCCGAACGATCCACCCCCGGCCCCTTGCCATACCACATGGAAAACACGCCCTCGGCCCCGGCCTGCGGGTCCAGCGGCACCTGCTGCGCGCCAAGGACGGCGGTGGCGCCCAGATCCTCGTTCACGGCGGGGAGGAATTTGATGCGGTTTTCATCCAGCAATCCGCATTGGTTCCACAGTTCCAGATCCAGCCCGCCAAGGGGCGAGCCGCGATAACCCGATACGAATCCGGCGGTGTTCAGCCCTGCGGCGCGGTCGCGGCGGGCCTGATCCAGCATGATGCGCACCAGGGCCTGTGTGCCGGTCAGAAACACGCGGCCCTTTGTCTGGCTGTAGCGGTCTGACAATTGGTAGCTGGTGAAATTCGGGGCTGGCTCTGACATGTTATCCTCCTGCTGGCGCTGTGACAGGATAGAGGGCGAAGGGTGGTTTTCTGTGCCGGATTTTTTGAGTATTCGTAGAGCAATGAAATGAATTGTCGGTATTTGGCGAAATTGTGAAATGAGGTTTCGGGATGCAACTGGACAGTAAGGATCGCACGTTGCTGGCGTTGATCGAGCAGAATTGCCGTTTGTCGAATGCGGAAATGGCGGAAAAACTGGGCATGTCGACCAGCGCCTGCTGGCGCCGGATCAAGGCATTCGAGGAGGGCGGGATCATTCAGCGATACGGTGCGGTGTTGGATCGCGCCGCCATGGGGATGCAGTTTCATGCCATTGTGCATGTGCAATTGCATCGCCACGAGGCCGTGCAGGGGCAGGAGTTCAACCGCGCTGTGCGCCTGCGCGATGAGGTGCGCGATTGCTATGCCACCACCGGCGAGGCCGATTATCACCTGCGGGTTTTATGCCCTGATCTGGATGCTTATAACCGGTTTCTGGATGAATTCCTGTTTCGCAGCCCGGCGGTGCGATCCGCCCAGACCAATGTGATTTTGCGCGATATCAAAGGGTGAGGGGCAGGTTTTCCTGACCCTGCGGGCCATAGACGCAATTGTTAATTTACGTTAGGGTATGTGCCAAGGGGGCGCCGGTATTTTGGCGGGCCTTGCATTTTTTCAGGCGCGGTTTTGCGCAAGTTTATTTCAGCCACTGCCCCGGTTTTTAAGGGGCGGGAAAGGATTTCTGATGAAGATCGCCGTTTTCGGGCTGGGCTATGTTGGCCTGTCCAACGCAGTTTTACTGGCACAACATAACGAGGTGCGCGCGGTGGATTTATCGGCGCAGCGGGTGGGGTTGGTCAATGCCCGCATCAGCCCGATTGTAGATGCCGAACTGTCGCATTACCTGACCAAGGCACCGCTGAATCTGCGCGCAACGCAGGATGCGGCGGCGGCCTGTGACGGGGTGGATTACGCGATTGTTGCCACGCCCACGGATTACGACCCTGAAACCGACAGTTTCGATACCTCGTCAGTCGAGGCGGTGATTGCGCAGGTTTTATTGCTGGCCCCGCAGGCGACGATTGTGGTGAAATCAACCATCCCCGTGGGGTTTATCGCCCGTATCCGCGCGGAATCCGGCTGTGATAACATATTGTTTTCGCCTGAATTCCTGCGCGAGGGGCGGGCATTGCAGGACAATCTGTATCCCAGCCGGATCGTTGTGGGCGACACCGGTGCCGCAGCCCGCAGGTTCGCGGATCTGATGGTGCAGGGGGCGCTGGCCAATAATGTGCCGGTGCAATTGTGCGGCGCAAGCGAGGCAGAGGCGATCAAGCTGTTCGCCAACACATATCTGGCGATGCGCGTGGCCTATTTTAACGAATTGGACAGCTATGCCATGTCACATGGCATGGACAGCCGTCAGATCATTGAGGGTGTCTGTCTGGATCCGCGGGTCGGGGCGGGGTATAATAACCCGTCGTTCGGGTATGGCGGTTATTGCCTGCCCAAGGACACGCGGCAATTGCTGGCCAATTATGCCGAGGTGCCGCAAAACCTGATCCGCGCCATTGTCGATGCCAACCGCACCCGCAAGGATGTGATCGCCGATGCCATTCTGGCGCAAAATCCGCGCCGTGTGGGCATTTTCCGGCTGGTGATGAAGGCGGGATCGGATAACTTCAGGCAAAGTTCGATTCAGGGGATCATGAAGCGGATCAAGGCACGCGGGGTCGAGGTGGTGGTTTATGAACCCAGCCTTGATAAGGCAGAGTTCTTTCATTCGCCGGTGATCCGTGATTTGGACCGGTTCAAGGCGGGGGCGGATGTGATCATTGCCAACCGCATGGCAGATGAATTGGCGGATGTGCGCGACAAGGTGTTCACGCGTGATCTGTTCGGGGCGGATTAAGTGCATCCAGCCCCGCGATAGGGGCAGGATATGACAGAAAAAACGGCATTGGTGACGGGCGCTGCGGGGTTTATCGGCGCGGCTGTGACAGAACGCCTGCTGGCCGAGGGTTGGCGCGTGATCGGCGTGGATGCCATGACCGATTACTATGATGTGGCGTTGAAACAGGCACGCGAGGTGCGGCTGGCTGGCAATTACCGTTCGGTTCATGCGCGGGTCGAAGATGCCGGATTGCTGATGGATCTGTTTGCGCAGGAACGCCCCGATGTGGTGATCCATTTGGCGGCGCAGGCTGGCGTGCGTTATTCGATCGAGGCTCCGCGCAGCTATCTGGACAGCAACATCACCGGCACGTTCGAATTGTTAGAGGCGGCGCGGGCCTACCCTCCGGCGCATATGTTGCTGGCCTCTACCTCGTCGGCCTATGGCGCGAATACCGAAATGCCATATGCCGAAACGATGAAGGCCGATCACCAGATGTCGTTTTATGCGGCGACGAAAAAGGCAACGGAATCCATGGCGCATTCCTATGCGCATCTGTTCGACCTTCCGGTGACGATGTTCCGGTTTTTCACGGTGTATGGCCCGTGGGGGCGGCCCGATATGGCGCTGTTCAAATTCACCCGTGCCATTTTGGCGGATGAGCCGATTGACGTTTACAACCACGGCAATATGCGCCGCGATTTCACATATATTGATGATCTGGTGCAGGCGATCCGGCTGTTGATGGATGCCGCGCCGCAGCGGGCGGATGTGGTTGAACAGGGCGACAGCCTGTCGCCTGTGGCGCCGTTTCGGGTGGTGAATATCGGCAATTCCGCGCCCGTGCCTTTGGGGGATTTCATTGACGCGATTGAACTGGCATTGGGGCGCAAGGCCAGGCGCAACCTGATGGATATGCAGCCCGGTGATGTGCCCGCCACATGGGCCGATGCCACCCTGTTACAACGGCTGACAGGACATAGGCCCCAGACCGATGTGCGCGCCGGCGTGGCGGCATTTGTAGCATGGTATCGCGACTATCACGGGGTTTGAATGTCTGCGGTGGTGCATGATGATCGCTCCGCAAGGCGTTGAAATTATTCCGGTATGTTGCTTCTGACGGTGATGGTGTCGCCCGGCATCACCAGTGACGCGGGGCTGCCCTTGGTCCGGGCATCGCCCGCTGTAAACCCGACGCGGATGATGGCGTATTCGGTGGTGTCCCCGTCCAGCAGGCCCGCCTTGTCGCCCGCCATGCCGGTCATCGCCCCGGCGCCGTCATAGGCGGCCCCGACCATGCCAGCGCGCAGGGCGGGATCAAGGCGCGCACGCACATCCAGCAGATCGGCACGCACCTGTGACAGTTCGGTCGCCAGTTCGCCCTGCGCCGTGACGGCGAATGTGTCGATGTCCAGCCGCAGCTGTTCCAGCGCCAGTTCGGTTTCGGCGATGGATGCGATCACATCCAGCAATGACGCATTGGCCGAGGAACTGGCCCGTTGCAGGTTGACCAGATCGCCCGCCACCACCAGCTTTTTCTCGGCCAGTTGTTGAAATGCCTCCAGCCGGTCGGCGATGATGGTGGTTTCGCGCGTCACCTCGGTCTGGCGTTGTTGCAGCAGGTCCAGCCGCTGTGCGGTCAGGCGTTGCTGATCCAGAAGCGAGGCATAGCGTTGCGCGCGCCCGTCGGTTTTCTGGCGATAAACGTCGCGCTGTGTGTCGATCAGATCGGCCAGCGCGGGATTGGCGGCCAGCCGGTCGGGCAGGGTGAAAAACTGTGCCCGTTCCACGCCCGCATTGCCGCCCGTGCCATAGGCGGCGCTGGTGAATGCCATTTCCGACAGGATGCGCGATTCGTTCAGGGCCAGCGACTGGGCGCGTCGCTCCATGGCGGCGGCGTATTCGATGGATCGCAGGGCGCTGATGGCGGGGCCAAGTTCGTCAGAGGACACCGCGATGCGCCCCCCCGCCAGCGCCATCACCTGCGCCACGGTCAGGCCGGGCCGCCAGGGATAGGCGCCGGGGTTGGACACCGCGCCATCCACATAAACATCCAGCCGTTTGGTGGCGGTGACGGTGACGGCGGGGTTTTGATCCAGCCCCGATTTGCGCAGGGATTCGATGATTTTGCTTTCCAGTTCCGGCGCGGTCAGCCCCTGCGCATCAATGCGACCCGCCAGCGGGATCGCGATTTGCCCTGCGGCGTCGATCATGCGTTCGCCCGTCAGTTCGGGGCGGGCATAGACATCGACCATCACGGTTTCGCCCGGCAACAGCCCCATACGGGGCAGGGTTTGCGCGGCCAGCGGGGTGTTGAACATGAATACAATGGCACAGGCCGCGAAAATGCGACGGGGGTGGTAAGGCATGGCTGCTCCAAATACGGGTATCCGCGTTTCAGGGGCGCGGTAGGGCTTTAAAATTCACAAGTATATGCTAAGAGTTATAGCATTGTTTTAGTCATTCTGGAAATAGTCCATGTCGGCAGCGGTTCCCCTGCATTCCCATTGGCGCGATATCTATGCGCGCCGCTGGATCGTTCTGGCCACGGCACTGGCGGCGGGGCTGTTGGCCTGGTTGATCAGCACCGCGATCACGCCGATCTATGAATCAAAATCCACCTTCTATCTGGCCAGCAATGCGCCGCCGCCGGGGTTTACCGGAGCGGGAGGAGACAGCCCGCCCGAACCGTTGTTTCCCACGGCGGATGAAAAATCGGCATCGCTGAACGTGGGGATCTTGCGCGGGCGCGATATGTTTGCGGCGCTGGCAAGGGTCGAGGGCGGCGATATATCCACCCTACAGCGGCGGGTGGATATCACCGTCAGTGGCGAATTCATGGTCGATGTTTTTGCCCGCGACCCCGATGCGCAGCGCGCCATGCGTCTGGCCAATCTGGTGCCCGCGCAATACGCCGCCTTTCACGAGGCATCCATGGCGGCGCGGGCGCAGGACCGCGCCGATGCATTAACCGCACATCTGGCCCTGTTGCAGAACGAGGCGCGGGAATTGCGCGCCGCTGGCAATGCCCAGGCGCGTGATCTGGGCGGGCCGGTGGATCGCGCCATGGTGGCGCGGTTGACGGCGGCGCGGGTGCAGGCGGATCAGGCTGTGACCAGCGTGCGGGCCGAAATTGATGCCACCACAGCGCGGATCGCGGAATTGCAGGCGGCGCTGGCCCGCGAGGCTGACAGCTATACGGCGGGGCGCACGGCCCTGACCACGCCGGTTTTGGATATGATGGTCGAACAACTGCTGGCGCTGCGGGTTGATCTGGCGGCGGTGACCGACGGGCCGTTGTCGCCGCGCCGCACCGCGATCCAGCAACAGATGGATGAAATCGGCGGTTCGATCGAGGAAGAGCGCAAGCGTCTGGCCACAGCCACCACCAAACTGTCGGGCAGCCTATACGAGGAATTGCGGCTGGAACTGGCCACATCCGGCGCGGCGCTGGCCGGATTGCAGGCGCGTTTGAACGCCGCAACGGCACAGGCGGCTGTGGCGCGGGCTGCATTGTCTGACGGGTTGGATGTCTTGGCGCAGCGCGAGGAGGCAGACCAGCGGCTGGCGCGGCTGAGCGCCCAGATTGCAGGGGTTGAATCAAACCTGTCCTCGGCGCAGGTGCAGGCGACCAATGCCAAGGCGCCGCTGGTGATGGTCGAACGGGCCATTGCGACCACGCGGGCGGCCTTTCCCATTCCGGTATTGAACGTGATTGTTGCGGTGATCACCGGGCTGATACTGGGCTGCTATTATGCGCTGTTCCTGGGCCATGCGGCGCGGGCACGGGTGGCGCGGGTCGCCGGGGGTGCGACCCTGCCGGTGTTCACCGCGATCGAACTGGCCGAGATCAGAGCACTGGCCGCAGAGGCAAAGGGGGCGGGGCATGGCTGAGTTTTCATCATCGCGCAATGACAATGCGGGGGCGCAATTGCCCCCCGATCTGGCCCCGCAACTGGCCGAGGCCACGGCACAAGCGCGTTTGGCGTTAGAGGCGGCGCTATATCCGGCGCATGCGGCGCGGGCTGGCATGGTGGCGCGGATATGGGAACTGCTGGGGGTGTTTGCCCTGGGGCTGGTGGCGGCGGGGTTTGCCCTGTTTGCCTGTCTGATTTTCGTGAATCTGCTGTTTCATTATAATGTGGGGTTGTGAGCATGGCCGATCTTGATCGCAATCCGGCGCAACGCCCCATAGAACGTATCGTCAGCGCCGCAGTCCTGCGCGAGGCCCGCGCAAGGGTTCAGGGCGGCGAGGCTCTGGTGAATGGTGCATGGGTGCATGGGCAGGACCGCGCCAGATTGCGTGCCCGCCTGACCCGTCAGCGCAGCGTGCAGCGGCTGGAAATGCTGCTGGTCTGGGGCGTTGTTGCGCTGTTTGGTCTGATACTGGTGGCGCTTGTCGGGATGATCGCCTGAGGGATGATCGCCTGAGGGTTAATCGCCAGAGGGATGATCGTCTGACGGGGGATCAGTGGGATTGCCCGCGCAATTCACGCCACAGCACCAGCGCAATCGCCTGTGCAAAGCCGAACATCAGCCATGTGTTGGCCTGATCCAGATTGGGTTCGGATTGGGTCAGTTGCAGAAAGGCAAACAGCGCCAGCAGCGCGGGCGCGGCCATGGCGCGGGCCGGTTTATACATGCAAAGCCGCCCCAGTTCTGTCGCCAGATAGAAAAACATTGCCACAAGGATCAGCGTGGCCAATATGCCCAGCTCGGCACCCGCCTGACCAAAGGCATTGTGCACGGGGCGGTGCCAGAAATTACCATCCCCCGATGCAAATTGCTGTGGTCCGGTGCCGATCAGCGGGTTGTCGGCTATTTTTTCGATCCCCAGCTGGAACAGGGTATGGCGTTGGTCGATCCCTTTGGCCACGCCCGCATCGCCAAAGCTGATATCATAGACCAGTTGCAGCAGGCCGGTGAAATAGCCAAGGCTGGCCGCCAGCGCCGCGCCCAACAGGATATGCACGATATGGCCGGGGTAACGCAGAAACGGCAGCGCCGCGCCGATCAGCATCGCGGCGAACAGTGCGCCAAAATTCCACGACACCAGAATGCCGCCCGCCAGCAGCGCCACCAGTGCAAAATCGCGCAAACGCCAGTTGTCCGACAGCCGCCACAGCGCAAAAGGAAAGGCGAGCACAAGGAAGGATGAATAATGCTGTGCCGTGATGCACAGGCCCGAAGCCCGCATCACAAACCCCAGCGGCGTGGGTTTGAACGCGGATAGGGGCGGGTCGATAAAGGTGAAATAATAGATGCCGGAATAGGCCAGCGTGAACTGGACAATGCCGATGGCCGCCGACACCGCCGCCACGGCCAGCAGGGCGTGGATGAACATGGTCAGGGCGGCGCGGTCGCGACACAGATCGGTGATGAGGAAGGCTACCAGTGCGGCACGGGTGATGCCGAAGGTGCCGATGAACCAGCGCACCGGTGACCCCACGGGCAGATGCGCCACCGACAGCGCGATCAGCAACCCGCCCAGCAGGATGGCGGGGGGCAGATAGATCGGGCGCCTGGTGTCCAATGCGCGGGTGGCCAGCCAGATGCCGAATATGGAAAACACCGCCAGATCGAACAGATCCAGCGGGCCGACGGCAAAGCCGTTCAACTGTGCCGCCGCCAGCAGCAGGATCAGGGATTGCGCGGTAAACCCGCCCGTGCGTGCCAGCCCGCGCCGCAGCAAAAACAGCGCCCCGGCGCCCAGCAGCAACAGCGGCAGGAATTGCACAGGTGCCCGTGTCAGACCCGTCATCGCCAATATCCCCGATGGCACCAGCCGTGCCAGCAGCGGGTCGAACACCGCCAGCAATGCAATGGTCACGGCCATGACTGGCCAAAGGGGTGCGTTACGGATCATTTTTGTTTTTCAGCGTCTTGTCGGTGATTGTTAAAGCTTTGGATTGACTGGCGGGGTCAGTGGGAAAAGGTCAGCAGATGCAGCCCATAGGCCTGTGTTTTGATGGTAAACCGCCGCGCCGTGCCGCCCTGCACCGGCCGGGCAAGGCGGGCGGATTGCGCCTGTGCCAGTGCCGCGATACGTGCCTGCGCGGGGGCGACCCATTGCTGGTCCAGCGCCAATAGATCGGATTTGATTTGCCCCTGCGCCTGCGCCAATGCCTGACGGCCATCAACCCGTGCGCCCAGTTCCTCGCCGTATTGGCGCACGGCGGATTCCTTCATGCCGAAACTGCGCAGTTTCGGGGTCAGGTCGCGCAGGGCGGTTTCCAGTTGCGATTTGGTCTTGGCATCCTCGGCCCTGATGTGCCCGCTTTGGGGGGCGGTGGATTTATCAATCACCTGATGCGCGCTCAGGCGGGCGGCTGCGGGCAGGGTCAGGGTGATCGTGCCGCCATTGCGCCATGCCTCGCGTGTGATTTGGGCTGTCGCATATCGGGCGCGGCCCCTGTTCAGGGCTTCGGCCTCGGCACCGCTGGCGGGGTTTTTGCCACCGTTGAAAAAGGACAGCAGCCGTTTGGGCGGCAGTTTGGACAGCGCGCGGAACAGGGCGGGCCGGGACATGGCCGTTTCCTCCATCGCGTTGCGGATCAGCATCAGATCCGTAGGCGGAAAGACCGCGACCAGCACATGGGTTTTATTGCCGCGTTTGCTGGCCATGGCCGTGACCACGGCGCTGTCGGTTTCAACGCGATGCAATTGCCCCGCCGCCAGCGGGCGGGCCAGCGCAAAGGCGTGATAGGCGGCGCGGGGCGTGCCGGCGGCGGTCAGCACGCCCGCGTGGTATCCATCGCCGCCGGGGTCCACCATCATTTGAAACACCTGACCGCGCAGTCCCGCATTGGCCATGGCGATCAGCGTGGCACCGATATGGGCGGCATTGGGGAATGCGCCGTTCAGGTCGCCCTCGGGGTAGGGCGGTTCGGCGGCGATGTTCCATTCGGTGTTATAGACGGGTGGCATTTTATAGCCCGCAGCCTGCATCAGGGCGCGCATATCCGCCATGACGCGGGCGTGGTGTTCACCGGGCACGCGGTTGAAACTGTGATAGGTCAGGGCGTTGACCGGCAGGCGGTTCAGCCCCAGTTGCGGCACGGGGGTTTGCGCCGCCCCCGCGATGAAATCGGCGACAAAGCGGCGGCCATCGGATGTGACCGACATCCAGTCCGACACCGCAGGGCCAGCGATACGGGCACGCGGGTCGGCGCGCCGTGCGCCAAGTGTGGTGGCGCGATACAGGCGGATGTAATCCTTGACCGAGCCGCGCAGTGCGTGGTCGGGCTCGTTCCATACCTCGTATATCGCATTGATGCCCAGTGATTTGAAATGGCGCACAATGACGGTGGTCAGATCGGCCCAGCCCTGTTCCGATGCGATCGGGGATTTCGCCCATGCAGGCCCATCGGCCAGTTGTTTGGCGGATCGGTCCATGGCCAGAAACAGTGGCGTGGCGTCCAGCGTGATGATGACGGTGCCGCCCTTGGCCGCGTGGTTTTTCAGGAATGCGTTCAGCGGATAGGATTGCAGCAGCTGCGCCGCATGTTCGGGGGATTTCGCCTGCGCCAGCAGTTCCCACGCAAGTGCGGCGCGGGTGGTGCCGCCATGGCCCAGCGCATCCAGCGTGGGTTCGGCCAGCCGCATCACCTTTGGCACCCGCCAGACCCCGCCACCAAAGGCAAAGACGCGTGCGGTGGCATTGGATGCACCACCCAGTGTCAGATGCGCGGTCGCACCGGTTTCGGCTTGGGGCGCGGGGGCGGTCAGCGGCAGCCACAGCGCAGCGCATAGCGCCAGTTTCAGCAGGCGTTTCATGGCTGCACCCGTTTGCGATTGGCAAATCGGGTGATCTGTTGGCGCAGTTTCACCCGCGCCACGGCGGCCAGGATCGCCAGCGCACGGGCCAGCACGAAACCGGCCCCCATCAGATGCGCCATCACCGGCCCGTTCAGATCGGCCAGTTTCGTGCCCAGATCGCGGATGGTATCGCGCCCCGCAAACAGCGCCAGCGCCAGTGACAGCAACGTGGGCCAGAGCGGGCCGTTCAGGATGAACCAGAACAGCAGGCACAACATGGCCGCGGCGGTGAACCCGAATTGCAGTTTCAGCGACATCGGGGTCCAGCTGTCATGGCGTTGTTTTTCAGGATATAGGGCAAACACCCGCATCCGGCCCATGGCGCGCCGGTGTTTGACGCGGATGAATTCCCACCATCCGGTTTGATGGGCATGGGCCACCGGGGCAGTGTCAACGAATGCGATGCGGTGGCCCGCAGCGGTGGTGCGATAGGCGATTTCGACATCTTCGGCCTGACGCAGGGTTTCATCAAACCCGCCAAGGGCGCGAAAGACATCGGCGTGAAACCCGCAAGAGGGCGCAGCGATGAAATCGACCCCGTTGGTGGCCTGACGCATCAGGTGATAGCGTTCCTCGACCTCGGCCTGCACGATGCGGGGGATTGGGCCGTCATGGGCGGCGGTGATGGTGCCCATGACGGCCTGAAACCCCGTGTCCGGCCCCATCGCGGCAGACATATCCGCCACCCAATTCGGCGGCGGGGTGCAATCGGCATCAAGGAACAGGATCAGCGGAGCAACGGCCAGCCTTGCGCCGTGGTTGCGCGCTGTGGACGGCCCGCCATTGGGTTGGTTGACGATCTGCATGGCATAGGGCGTGGAATGGGCGCGCACCTGCGCCGCGCCGCCATCACGCGATCCGTCGTCGATCACGATCACCTCGAACTCCGGGGCGTTTTCCTGTTTGGCCAATGCCTTGAGCGTGATCAGGATCGACCCTGCATCGTTATATAGCGGGATGATGACGGAAACGGCGGGGGGGTGGGTCATGTGCTGGCCTTCTCCGGTGTGTGGGGGGTGGGGGTTGGCGTTGTGACGGGGGCGGGCCTTGCCGCAGGTTGGCGTGGCGGGGCGCGTCCGGCAAGGTCGTGCAATTCGCCAAGGGTGTCCTGCGCGGCCTGTTGCCATGAAAAATCACCCAAGCGGCGGTAACCGGCCTGTTGCAGGCGGGTAAACAGGGCATCATCGCTGGCCAGATCCTCCATCGCCTGTTGCAGGGCGGTTTGATCATCGGGCGGCACCAGAAGGGCAGCGTGGCCTGCGACCTCGGGCAAAGAGGTGGCATTGGCGGCGATCACCGGCGCGCCACGCGCCATCGCCTCGAGCAGAACCAGCCCGAAGCCTTCGGCGGTGGAGGGAAAGACAAAGCCCCGCGTGGTGGCGTATAGGCGGGTCAGTTCGGCTTCTGGGATGAAACCGGGGCGATCCACGCGGTCAGCGGGCAGCAATTGCGCGACCTCATCCGCCGCGTTGCCATCGGGGCCGACGATGCACAGGCGGTATTTCAGCGCGCGCAGGGTGTCGGATGCGTTAAAGGCGCGGATCAGTTGGGCCACGTTCTTGGTGCGCTCGACCTTGCCCACGAACAGGAAAAACGGGTCGGGTTTGGTTGTGGTGCGCGGTGCGGGGGCTGGTCCGCCCTCTGGTATCACGCGGATTTTCTGCGGGTCGGTGGCGGTATAGCGGGTGATGTCGGATGCGGTAAAGGCCGACACCGATTTGATGCGGTTGGCCGAATGCAGCGCCCGTTTGATCAACCAGCGCAGCAGGCGCGATTTCAGGGCGCCGAATTTGTCGGGCGCGCGGAATTGCAGCAGGTCATGGGCGGTCAGCAGGGATGGCGCATGCAGGCGCGGCGTATAGAGCAGATTGGGCAGGAACACCGCATCGCCACCGATGCGGCGGGCAATGCGCGGGAATACCAGCGCCTGCCACAGCACCCGCGGGATTGGCCCGCGTGGGGGGGTGACGCGGTGCAGCCGCCCCTGCGGGCCAAGCGGGGTGTCATTGAAATGCCCCTGCCAGGGCGCAACGACCAATTGAACCGAGGGCGCATCGGGCAGGTCCGCCATGGCGCGCAGCAATTCATCAAGGTAGCGGTCCGGCCCACGCGGTTGGGCGTTGTCATTGACCGCATTGACGATCAGGCGCAGGGGGGGCTGTTGCTGTTGCTGTTGCTGTTGCTGGTGCGGGGGGGGATGGTGCCGGGTCATACTGGGGCCTTTGGTATCGGGGTCACGTCGGGGTGAACGGGGCCGTCACCGGCCAGACGGCGCGACAGGGCGATAAATATCAGCGCGGTCACTGCCAGTTTGGTCACGATATCCGCAGCGGCCAGTCCCACAGCGCCGTATGTGTCGATCACCAGCCATGCGATGGCCCATTTTGCCAGCACCTGACCCAGCGCGGCTATGCCAAAGATGCGGGCGGATCCCAGTGGGAACAGCAGCACCAGCGCGGGGTTGACCACCAGCGTGATCATGGACGATGCAAACAACAGATCCAGCACGCGGTGCCCGCCACTGAACCCCTGACCCAATATGGCGGGGAACAGCCATGGCGACAGGAACGGCAGCGCCAGCACCGGCAACAGGGCCAGCGGTGCGCGTGACAGCCAGCCGCGCAGGAAACCGCGCATTTCCGGCAGGGTTTCAAACTGTGCGGCGCGGGGCAGGGTGGTGGTGACCAGCGCCTGCGACAGCACCCCCACCGCGATGCACAATTGCATGGATGCCGTATACCACGCCACCTGTTCGGGTTGCGAAAATCCGGCCAGCAACAGGATGTCGATACGCCCCGAAATAATCGCGATCGAGGCCAGCATCATCCATTTGTTGATCGACAGCATATCCCGCGCAAGCGGGCGGCTGTATCGCGCACGGGTGATATATGCGGGGCGCGCCAGCCAAGTGGTCAGCAACAGCGCCAATATGCCCGCCCCCAACAGGGCCAGCGCAATCGGCAGGGGCGCGCGTATGCCCATCAGCAGCACAGCGCCCAGCACCAGCACCCGCAACAGGTTTTTGAACATGGCACTGGTGGCGACCCTGCCAAAGGCCAGGGTGATCTGCATCCCCCCGATCAGCGCCGATTGCACCGCTAGCAATCCACCTGCGATGCCCGCAACCCGCAACAGGGTGGTGGCACCTGTGGCGTCGCCTGTGGTGGCGGACAGCTGCGGGGCCAGCACAGGGGCCAGCCCCCAGAACAGCACGGCAAAGCCCAAGCCGCCCATCAGGCGCAATATCAGGCCGGTTTTCAGGGCGGCGTCGGCTTGGTCGCTGTCGCCCTTGCCCAGCGTGCGTGCAGCCACGGTGACCACCCCTGCGGCCAGCAGGGTATCAATCAGCAGTTGCCCCATATCCATCACAGCCAGCGCAGGGGCCAGCGCGGCGTATCCTTCGGCCCCCAAAGTGCGGGTCAGCAGGATCAGCACCACAAAGCCGAACCCAGCCCCAACAGCATTGCCAAGCGCCACCCAAAGCGTGCGGGCGCGGATCACACGCTGGATCAGGTGGGCCAGCCGCGTCATGTGGTGCATTCCGCTGTAGTGGCGGCGGATGCGGGCGCCGTGGCGCCGGGCGCATCACTTAGGGCGCGCATCAAGTCATATTCCCGCGCCATGATCAGGGACCAGTCATAGGGTTCGACCTGGGTCAGGGCGGCGCGGCTTTTTGCGGCGAAACTGTCGGGGTCGGACAGCAGGGCGCGGGTGGCGTTGGCGATGGCATCGGCGCCGGGCGTGATCACGCTGCCCGCACCTGTGCGCGTGATCAAATCCCCCGCTTCGGAGCCTTGCGTGGTCAGCGTTGGCAGGCCGGATGCCATATATTCCACCACCTTGAGCGGCGCGGCATGGATGCGCAACGGGGTGGGTTGGAACACGGCCAGCCCGATACCGCCGCCAGCCATCAGGGCGATGGCCTCGGCGCGGGGGCGTGCGCCGGGCCAGTGAAACGCATCCGCCACGCCCAGCGTTCGTGCCAGTTGCAACAAATGATCGCGCTGGGCGGGCAGGGACGGGCCCATCACATGCAATTCCAGCGCCGGAAAATCGGCGCGCAGTTGGGCCAGCGCACCCAGCGCCATGTCGATACAGGCCCAATCCGCCACCTCGCCGATATAAACCAGCCGTTGTTTTGGCGCGGTCTGAGCGCGACGGGCGAACTGGGACAGATCGACGCCGGTGGGCGACAGCTGCAACCGGTCCCCCGCGTGGGGGGCAGCGCGGGCTGCCAGACGATGGCCGATGCACAGGGTCAGATCGGCGGAGCGCGCGGCGCGGGCCTCGGCGCGGGCGGCGTGGTTTTGCCTTGCGCGGGATGTCACGAACCCCGGTTCAAAATCACGATCGACATAGCAATAGGCGCGTATCAATCCGCGTGCCCGAAGGGTTTCGGCGGCGCGTGCCGCCCATGGTCCCATGGCCTGCACCACGCTGTCGGGCGCATCCCGAACCGCCATGGCCGCAGCGGCGGTCAGGGCGCGCACGCTGGCGTGGTCCTTTTGCATGGCGACCAGATCCAGCGCGCGCCCCGCCGATTTGCGCAGGGCAGAGGCACGCGGGGCGTGGGTTGTTGCGCCTTTCACCATGCCCTCGGGCGGGTTCAGGGGCGGATCGACGGCGATATAGGTGATGTTGCCCTCGCGCCATGTGTCGCGCTGGCTGGTCAGCATGGCGCGCAGGCCTGCACCCGGTTTGGCGCGGCGGCGAAACACCACGCTCACGCGGTCGAACCGCTGTGCCATGGCGCGGATCACATTGTGTTCGCGGTTGTTGTTGCGCCCCGCCACATCCAGCGTAGTTATCAGGCAGAAATGCTGCATGTTCCGGCCCTTTCGCTGGTGTTGCGGGTGTCTGTGTCCGTGCCTGTGCCTGTGTCTGTTTCGGCTTGGTTGGTGCGGGCATAGGGCGGGCATATTTCAGGGCATAGCGTGTGATACAGCGCCATCAGGCGGGCCGCGGTGGCCTCTGCGCCCAAATCCTGCACGCGGGCCTGTGCGGCCAGCCCGTCGGCATCGGCGCGGCCGGGGGAATCGATCCAGCCGCGCAGGGCCGCAGCCAGCGCCGCCCCTGTCGGAGCCTTGGCAATCGCTGCCTGAGGCAATAATTCGGCGGTGGCACCACGGCCAAATCCGGCCACGGGGCGGGCCAGGGCGTAAGCCTCGATGATCGACAGGCCGAACCCTTCGGGGATCAGCGACGGTTGAATGACACAGCGCACCCGCGACAGGGTGTCGGTCAGGGTGGCGCGGTCCAGCCAGCCCCTGAATTGCACGCGATCCCCTAGGCCCAGCACAGCGGCGCGGTGTTCCAGCATGGCGCGGGCAGGGCCATCGCCGCATAGGATCAGGCGGGCGGATTGCGGCAGATGCGGCAACATATCCAGTGCCTGCGCCGGACCTTTTAGCAGGTCCAGCCGCCCGGCATAGGCGATATCGGGCGGGCAATCCGATGGCCGCGGCAATGGCGCGGGCGGGGTCAGGTCCACCCCATGCGGCAGGGTGACCAGTTTGGCGGGGTCTGCCCCCGCATCCCGCGCCTGATCCGCCAGATAGGTCGAGGGCGCAATCAGGCGCGCCCCATGCTGCAACAGCGCGGCCCAGACCGCACGACGGGCACGGGCAAAGGCGGCACTGCGCAGCAGCTCGATCCGCCCACCGTGGCCCGCACAGGCGCCGGACACACAGGCCAGCCCCGCTGTGGCGCTGCATTGTTGCAACCCCGGTTGGCGCATCCGCGTGCCGTTGGGGCAAAATGGAGATACGTCGTGCAGGCTGACCACCAGCGGCGCGATCCGCGCCATTTCAGCAATCAACACCGGCGACAGCGCGGTAAACCCCAGATGCAAATGCACCAGATCGGGGGTCATAAAGGGTTTGGCCAGTTCCGCCCGCAGGGCCGCAGCGGGCGGCGCACCACGGCGGTGCGAGGCAGTGAACCGCAGGGGCACAGGCCCGCCATTGCCGATGCGCAGCCGTTCGGCCTGCCATCCGGCGGCGCGGGCGGCGTCCATCTGTGAGGCGATCACCTGTGCGATGCCGCCGCCATCTAACCCCTTGTCGGTGATATGCAAAACGCGGCCCATAGTGGTGTTTTTACCTGTCATGGTTTCATCTGCGCAGATTGCGCTGCATATGCGGTCAGGGTCTGGCGGTGGAACCCTTCGGCCGGTGTCGTGCCCATGCCAGCAGTCACCCCGCGATAAAGGTTCAGCGCCGCCGCCGCCGCGACATAATCGGTGCTGGCTGTCTGGCTGTTGTGGGCGGCAATGGCGCGGGTTTTCACATCGGCCACTTCGGCAATCGGCAGGGCGGCATTGGCGGGGCATGGCGACCAGACCTCGTATCCCAATACGGGCGTATCGGGGCGCAATCCGGCCTGTTGCGCGGCGCGGGCGGTGATGCGGGCGGCGGCGGCGTGGTCGATATGGCGGTCGGCCGGATCTGGCGCGGCGATGACATCGGGCGGGGCGGCGCGCCAGAGATTGGCCAGCGCATCCGCGATCCGGTTCTCATCACGCCACAGCGCGCCATCGCTGCCGTCAAAGTATTCGGCGCGGGCGTTCAGAATGGCAATCGCGGCCTCGGCCTCGGTCCGGCGGGTGCGGGCGGTGTCATCCATCAGGGTGCTGCGCAGGGCATCGGGCAGATCGGTGCGCAGGGCGGGGTTTCCCTGTTCGCCCCGCGTCAGAAATGTCACATCTGTCTGGCGTCCGGCGGCCTGCCACAGGGCAATCAACCCGCCCGCGCCAATAGATTCGTCATCGGGATGCGGCGCGATCACCGCCAGCCGCTGCCCGGCGGGCAGGCCGATCTGCTGAATCGGGGCAAAGTTTTCGTAACGGTCCAGAACAGGGGCCAGAACGCGGCGCACCCAACCGGGGCGCAGGGTGCGCACCACCAGATCGGACAGGCGGCGCATGACACCCCGATCACGGGCGCAATGCGCTGTTTCTATTTGGTAAATTTCGCGATTGGGAGCAGGGTTCAGCACGGTTTCACCATGGCGCACAGCCGTAAAACCCGCAGCATTCTGCATCAAAAAACGCCCGCCAGTCGCGGGAAGTCCAGTCAATTCCGGAGCCGTCATCACAGGTGACTTTCCAACAAAAAAATTGCTTTGCGGGCCGATCAGCCCTAAGATGAATATAGTTTTAGTATATCTCTCTCGGCTTTGCCGACAAACATTATTTCAAAAACCTTTTCGGAGCGAGGAAACCCGCTGTGGCTTATTTTGCCGTATCGAAATTACACCGTATCAAGACATTCGCCGCCAAGGCGACCATGGTGGCGCGGCGCGCGCGCAGCCATTTTTCCACCCCCGACGCTGTTGAACAACAGATGGCAAAGCTGCCCCTGATCCAAAGCGCCGAGGAATTGGCGGGCAAATGCGTGTTGATCACGGGGGCCAGTCAGGGCGTGGGGCTGGTGCTGGCCCGTGCCTTTGCGGACAAGGGCGCGCGGGTGGCGCTGATCGGGCGGCGGTTGCAACCGCTAGAGGCGGCGGCGAAAACCATCACAGGTGCGCAGGCCTTTGCCGGTGATGTCAGTCGTTTAGGCACCGCCGACAGGCTGGTGGCCGATGTGACGGCGGCGTTCGGCCCCGTCGATATCCTGATCAACAATGCCGGTGTCGGTGGTCCGTGGGGCAAACCGTTCTGGCAGGTGGACGAGGGCGCATTCGCCGAAACCGTTGAAATCAACCTGAACGGCGCGTTCCAGATGGGGCGTGCGGTGGCGGCGGCTGCGGTGGCGGCATCGCGCCCCTGCCGGATCATCAATGTGACCTCGGTCGCGACAGAGATGAGCTTTCCGGGCATTGCGGCCTATTCCGGGTCCAAGGCAGGGCTAGAGGATCTGACACGCGCCATGGCATCGGATGCGGCGGGCGGCGGGGTTGTGGCGGTCACGGTGTCGCTGCATTCGGTCCAGACCGAGCGCAAGGCGGAACATGACTGGGCATCCAACGCGCTGCTGCCCCCGACCGAGGTGGTGGTGCCCGCATTCCTGCACGCCGCCACCGCGCCAGCGGCAGAGGTGCAGGGCCGTGCCATCGCCGCGTGGCGGTTCGCCGATGATGCTGTGGCCGAGGCCCGTCTGGCCGGACCCAACGCCGCGATCCAGCCCATCGCATATCCGCCGTTCATGCATCGCGGCGCGGTTGTGGCGCGTGATCCCTTGCGGTTTTCCATCAATGACCGTGCTGAAAATCCCTATGGTCCCAGTGACTTGGTTGCGGCTGCGGTGCAATCTGCATTGACCACCGCGCCCTTGTCGCATTACCCCGAGGAACAGCACGAAACCCTGACCGCCGCCTTGGCCGCGCACCACGGGTTAGGCGGCGACAGCTTTGCCATCGGCAATGGCTCGTGGGAGGTGCTGGCCCGCATCGTATCCCTGTTCGCCAAGCCCGGCGAAGAGGTGCTGTCGCATTCGCCCGGCTGGTTCGGGTTCAATATGGTCTGCGCCCGCGCGGGCGTGGCGCAGGTCACCAGCCCCTTTACCCTGACGGGGCCGGGCGGGCCTTCGCATAACCTGCCCGCCATGCTGGAACGGATCACGCCGCGCACGCGCTTGGTGTATCTGATTCACCCCTCCAACCCCGAAGGCGTGCCGTTACAACAGGCCGAGATGGAGGATTTCCTGCGCCAGATCCCCGACCATTTGCCGGTGATCGTGGACGAGGCATATATTGATTATGCCACGGGCGAGGGGCTGTTCGATACGGTCGCGGCGGTGCGCAACACGGGCAAAAGCATCATCGGGCTGCGGACATTTTCGAAATTCCACGCTCTTGCCGGTGCGCGGGTCGGCTATGCCTATGCCGCGCCCGAACTGGCGGGGTTGATCCGGCGGGCCGAACATATTTTCGCGGTGTCCAGCCTGTCAGAGGCCGCAGCGGTGGCCGCGCTAAAGGACACGGCGCGCAGCACAAGGATGCGGGAATTGTTCACGACAGAGCGCGCCCGCGTGTTCGACGGGCTGGCCGCGCGCGGGCTGGACCCGCTGCCATCCCAGGCCCCCTATGTGCTGGCCAAACGCCCCAAAGGCATTGATGCGGCGATGGATGCACTAGAGGATCAGGGCGTTTATATTGCCCGATACGCCTTTCATAATGATGAATACATGATGTTTCCGGTGGGTTTGCCCACAACCACGGATGCGGTTTTCAAAGCATTGGATCGGGTCGGCTGCCACGTGGCTGCGTAATCTTGCCGTTTATTTTATCAGGATATTTTAATGACTTATAGCGATTACAGCGACACTTTGGAAAAACCGGTCAGGCCGGATGATGCGTTGCGCGCCGACCCTGCGGTGGTGCCGGATATGTTAATTGATGCGGCTGCGCCCGATGCGCCCACTGGCATGGCATGGGCCGCGAAATCCCTGATGGAGCGCGGCGCGGCGGGGCTGGGACTGGTGGTGCTGTCGCCGCTGTTTCTGGGGCTGGCCGTGGCCGTGAAACTGGAAAGCCGCGGGCCGGTGTTTTTCCGCCAGCCGCGGTTTGGCAAGGGCGGCGTGCCGTTCACCGTGTTCAAATTCCGCACCATGCGGGCCGATATGGGCGATGTGACCGGCGGGCAGCAAACCGCCCATAATGACAGGCGCGTCACCCGGGTGGGCCATGTGCTGCGGGTCACGTCTCTGGATGAAATTCCTCAGCTTTACAATGTGTTGCGCGGCGATATGCATGTGGTTGGCCCGCGTGCGCACCCCTGCGGGATGCGGGTGGATGGCACCCTGTGCGAAGACATCGACCCGCGTTATCACCACCGCCACGCGGTGCCCCCCGGTGTCACCGGATGGGCGCAGGTCAACGGATCACGCGGGCCGGTGGATCGGCCCGACCAGTTGCGCCGCCGTGTGGATCTGGACATTGAATATATCCGCAACTGGTCGTTTTGGGGCGATTTGGGCATCTGGGCGCGCACGGTGCGTGTGGTGCTAAGCCGCGATCAGGCGCGATAAAATGGCGGGGCCGGACATAAGCGCAGAGGCGCAAAAGCCGGTGCCTGCGGGTTTGCCCCCGGCGGGGGAGCGGGGGTTTTCCAGCCTGCAATCGGGGGAGGATTACCAAACCGTCTGGCAGCGCCATTTCGGTCAGGGGCTGAACCTGCGGATGCTGGGATCATCGTCGTTTTCCGCGCCCGTTATGATCCACCGCGAACGTCGTGTGCTGGAATTGGGGACGCGGTTCGATTTCCTGCCTTCGGATCGCCAGTTCGTGCTGCGCGGGCGCAAACGATACCTGCCGCTGGCCCAGATCGCGCCGCCGATTTCGATCGAGGCGGGCAACCTGCGCGGCGGTTATGACCAGAACGGCCCACAGGGCCCGGCGGATTTCATGCGCGCCGTGGCCGCCACGCGGGGCTGGGATTATGGCCAGTTTCCGGTGCCGGACGATATGTCGGGCGCATGGGTGACGGCGGCGCGGGACGCGGGGTTGTTGCCGATCCTGCGCGCCACGGGGCGCATATTCTTTGCCACGCCGGAGTATCAGGGCTGGGATGCGCTGATGGCGGGGGCATCACGAAATTTGCGCAAGAATATCAAGCGGATGGAGCGTAATATCGACGATGCAGGCGTGCAATTGCGCCTGTATCAGGGGGATGATGTGGCGCAGGGGATCGCCCATCTGCGCGCCTGTGCCTCTGACAGCTGGAAGGCCGACGAGGATGTGCAAACCGTGCCGGTGCAGGTGCCCCTGACCGAACGGCAACTGGCGTTTTTCACCGATCTGGACCGTTTGCCCAACCACCGACTGTTGATCGCCACGATGGAGCAGGATGGCCGCCCCTTGGCGGTGCAGCTGTGGGTGGCGGCGCGGCAATGCGGCGCGGGCACCGATCTGATGGGCGGCATCACCTATCACATTGCCGACAGCCGCGCCTATGCCCCCGGCCATGCGCTGATGAAATTCATGCTGCAATGGGCCGAATCCCAGGGCATCCGTGGCATTGATTACAATGCGACCGACCCCTGGCTGGCGGCCTATGCCACCCATGCGACCCCGTTTCATATGCTGATGGTGATGCGCGACACGGTGTGGGGGCGCTTGCTGCACCGGATTGCGCGGCGGTTTGATGCGGGGTTGGACCTGTCGCAAAACACGCCCGAAACCGCAGGCGGCTAAGTCATGGTTTTGCGTGCCGGCACCAACAGGTTTACCCCCGCCGAGGTCGCGGCGCAGTGGCAATCCGTTGCGGGAAGGGATGCCCGTGGCGGGCTGTTTGCCCATCCTGAATTCATCGCGCAGTTTCGCCGTGCTTTTGGCGGGCGGGCCGATTTTTTCGATGTCTTGGCGCTGCGCGATGACGGGCGGGTCGGGGCGGTGTTGCCGATGATGCGCTGCCAGCTGCGGCGCGGTCCTGCATTGGTGCCGCGCTATGATTACCTGTCTGGTGACGATGCGTTTTTGACCGGGCCTGTGCGCCGTGCCATGATACCTGTGCGCCAGATCAGCCCGGTTATGGGGCTAGAGGCCAGCCATTTGCGCCTGACTGCGGCGCAGTCGCCCGACATGCCAAAAGACCGGATTTGGGCGGCATTGGCGCGGCAACTGGCATCCATGCGTCGCTGGGATTTGGCGATATTACCGTTAGCGCAGGGCGATGTTACGGGCTGTGCGGCGGCTGCGCGTGCGGCGGGGTTGCATGCGATACGCCACCCTTTGGGCCGCGATTTTCACGCCATTGAAACCATGGATTCGCTGGATGGTATTCTGGCGCGCAGCAGCGGCAAGTTTCGCCAGAATATCCGCCGGGCCGAGCGGACAGCAGCGGCGGATGGTGCAGAATTCGATGTGGTATCAGGCGATAAGGTTGCTCAATTGCTGGCGGAATTTGCATCCCTCAGCAACGAAAGCTGGAAGGCGAGCAACACCAACCCCCAAAAGGGCGGTGCCCTGCGCGTGCCCTATGCGGGCGGGCAGCGGCAATTTTACGAAACCCTTTGCGGGGCGCAGGGGTTGCACCCCGTGTTGGGGTTTGCCCGTATGGGTGGCGTGATGCAGGCGGCATGTTTGGGGTTTTATCAGGGCGGGTGCCTGACCACGGCATTGATTTTCCAGCGCCCGACACGGGGGGCGGCGTCATACGGGCGTCTGGTCATGCACCGGATGTTTGATTGGGCGCATCGGCAGGGCGCCAGCCGGATTGACCTGAATTCCAACGCCGAATGGGTGCAGGCCTATAGCGACAGCGCCGAAACCCTGGACCATCTGTTGCTGTTTCCACGCGGGCCATATGCAGGAATGTTGCGGCGGCTGGCACTGCGGCGCGGGGCGGCGGCATGAACGCGCCGCATCTGACGGGGCAGGGCGCGGGGGCCTATCTGACCGACACGGGCGGCGGGTTGGTGGGGATGCCTGTCGGGGTGGACCCGACAACCAGCGCGGGATGGCTGTGCAATTGGCACAGCGCATTCGGCGGCGGAGCAGACCCATGTGCCGTGGCAGGAAATGCGCGCCTGTTCATGCTGCGCGAGGGGCGCAGCGGGGCGCGGGTGTGGCGCAGCGCCACAAACGGACAAAGCCAGCGCAGTGACCCGGGCGGCGATCCGGCCAATGCGGCGGCGCTGATGCAGCTTTTGATCGGGGCGGGGGCATGGGACATGCTGCACCTGCAAGGTCTGTCGCCGGAATGGGCGGCGGCCCTGACCCGCGCGGCGCGGGATGCCGGATTGGTGGCGGGGCCAGAGCACAGCTTTGCCCATGCGCAGGCGGTGATTGATGATCCGGCGGCATATCTGGCGGGGCGGTCGGCATCGACATTCAAACGCAAGGCCAAGCAGCAGCGCCAGCTGCACCGCGCCCGGCCCGTCAGTTTCGATGAACACGCGGGCGCCGATCTGCCCGCGGCATTGCGCAGCTATTGCGCGGCCGAGCGCGGGTCGTGGAAATCGCAGGACGGCGAGTTGATATCGGACAATCCCCGGCTAGAGCAGTTTTACGGCGGGCTGTTTCACCCCGACACCACATTCGCCCGACCGCGCATATTTTTCATGCGGGCGGGGGGGCGCATAATCGCGGGGCTGCTGGCACTGGAACAGGGGCCGCGGCTGGTATTGTTGAAAATGTTCTATGACGCCGAAATGGCAAAATATTCGCCGGGGTTTTTGCTGTTGGAACATATTGTTCAGGGGCATCTGCGCGCCGGACAGGTGATTGATTTCTATGCCGATGGCCCGTCCTATGCGCCCTTTACCAATCGGCAGCAGCGGTTCGACGATATCGTGATCTGGGCCGCTGGCCCGCGTGCCGCCGCGTTTCGCCTGCTGCGCAGCGCCATGCAAAAGGTCCGCCACCTGCGGCAGCGGACCTGACTGAGTATCGGTTTGTCGCAGCCGCCGATCACCGGGGCAGTCGATCAGGATGCCAGCCGGATCACAGGTGCCTCGGATGCGGTATCGGCCTGTTGGAAATAAGCAATGGTCTGACGCAGCCCCTGCGCCAGCGGGATGGATGGCTCCCATCCCAGTTTGCGCGTGGCCAGCCCGATGTCGGGGCGGCGGCGGGTCGGGTCATCGACGGGCAGGTCGCGATATTCGATTGTTGAATCGCTGTCGGTCATGCGCACCACCTGTTCGGCCAGCTGGCGCACGGTGAATTCGCCGGGATTGCCCAGATTGCAGGGTGTTGCCTCCATATCCGCGGCATTCATCAGGGCATACAGCCCCTCGACCAGATCGCTGACAAAACAGAATGAACGGGTCTGGCTGCCATCGCCGTAGATGGTGATCGGTTCTCCGCGCAGGGCCTGCATGATGAAATTCGACACCACCCGCCCGTCGCTGGCCGCCATACGCGGGCCATAGGTGTTGAAAATGCGGGCGATGCGGATATCGACGCCATGCATACGGTTGTAATCATGCATCAATGTTTCAGCGGCGCGTTTGCCCTCGTCATAGCAGGCGCGGGGGCCAAAGGCGTTGACGTTGCCGCGGTAATCCTCGTGTTGGGGGTGGATTTCGGGATCGCCGTAAATTTCCGAGGTCGAGGCCTGCAACACCCGCGCCCCCGTGTGGCGTGCCAGTTCCAGCACATTCAGCGCGCCCAGAACACAGGTGCGCATGGTGCGGATCGGGTCGGTTTGGTAATGCACCGGGCTGGCAGGGCAGGCCAGGTTGAAGATCTGGTCAAAGCCTTTCAACCCGGTCAGCGGCAATTCGATATCCATCAGCACGAATTCGAAATCCGGCCGCCCGATCAGATGGGTGATATTTTGCACCGACCCGGTTTGCAGATTGTCCAGACAGGTCACATGGTGCCCCGTCTCAAGCAGTTTTTCGCATAGGAAAGAGCCGACAAATCCGGCACCGCCGGTCACAAGAACTTTGCGCATGGTGTCCCCTTAAGTATCTATTCATTGCTAACACATTCGGCGCCTAAAATATGGCTGCGCCGCACTGGTATTTATTGCCATTCTCTTAACACAGATGTCCGTGGTTTTCATAAAATTTACGACAAATGCGCGAAATCGGGTCAGAAAGGCGGGAAAACCTTACCTTGGGGAAGGTATGCTGTGCAATTGGGCAGCATTGGCGTGGGATGTTGCACGGTTTGGCGGCGAATCAGCACAGATGCGGGGATGTCGCAGACAGGGCGCGGCCCCTGACGGCTGCTGTAATCGCTGCGTTGCATTTCGGGTGTAGATCGGGCCATGATGGGAACATTATTTTAGATCCCTTTTCGAAAGTTGCTATTATGGCCGATGTATTACCGGCGACGGCGCAGACCTATCGCGGGCTGGATGAAATCGCCGCGCTTTTTGATGAATGGCAGGCGGCTTCGCTGCGCCATGGCCGCAACCGGCCCTATTGCGGGGCGGGCTATGGCATGGCCGTGCTGGAAACCTATCACAAAGATGATGATCCGGTTGTTGTGGTTGCACGCGGGGCCGACGGGCAGTTGCGCGGGCTGATGCCATTGGTGCGCCGCGATCTGGTGCGGATGGGGTTGCGGGTGCGCGAATACGGGTTTCCAAATAACCCCAATGTGATCCTGAATGATCCATTGGTGGCGGCGGGGGATAATGCGGCGCTTGTGGCGTTGTTGGGGGCGATTGATCTGGGGCAGGACAGCCTGATTTTGGATCACATGCCTGCGGTCGATGGTTTGGCCAGTGGCATGGGCGGGGCGGCAGCGGGTTTGCGGCTGACGCAGGATGCGCCGCGACCGGCGCGCAGCCTGTATTTCGCGACCTTGGGCGGCAGCTATGACGATTTTCTGGCCACACGGTCGCGCAATCACCGCTGGCAGTTGAAAAAAACCATCCGCAAGGCCGAAGAGGCAGGCGCATTAGAGGTGCGCCGGTATCGTGGCGGCGAGATCCGCGCCGCGCTGCCCGATTGGTGGGCGGTAGAGCAGCGCAGTTGGCAGGGGCAAAACCCCGCCAGCGCCATGGATGATGCCGACCGCGCATTTCACACCGCGCTGCTGGACCGGTTGCAGCCCGAAGAATTGGGCGATTTATGGATCACAATGATGGAGGGGCGGCCCGTGGCGGCGCTGCGGATGCTGGCCGCGCCCGGTGTGGTATCGGTGCATACCATGCATTTTGATGCCGGTTACCGCAAACAGGCCCCGGGACTGATCGCCTTTGATGCGATGTTTCGCGCCGCCTGCGAAGAGGGTCTGACCGAGGTCGACATGCACGGGCGCACCGAATTTTTCACCCGTTGGGCCACGGGGCAGCGCGCCCATGAAACCCTGCGCCTGTATCGCGGTGGCATCAAGGGCGGGTTGATCCGGCGCGGGCGGCAGGCCTCACTGCGGCTGTCCGGGTTGGCGCAAAAATGCAAAACACCTGCCAAGGCCGAGGGATAAGGCGGGGCTGCGCGCAAAGCGTGGCCCTGCAACCGCCCCCTGTTCCATCCCCCTGAAACAGCCCCCCGCAACAGGGCGCTGGAACAGGTCAGTGCTTGGCGCGGTGATGGTGCAAAAATTCCGCCAGCACCGCCAGTGCCAGAACCGAGGTGTGCTGGTTCGACTGGCCATGCGGGGGAATATTGCGTCCGGTCCAGCCGCCATCGGGCAATTGCCGGTCCATCAACCGCACCACCCATGACGGGCGCACCAGATCATGCAGACCCAGCCATTGCAGCACCATACAGCGTTCCGCGAACAGATCCTCGGCGCGGGCGGTTTGGTCATTGGACTGTGCAATCACCGCAATCTGGCTGTTGATCAGCGCATCCAGCGCAGCGGCATCAGCCCCGCCGTTTTCCTTTAATATCAACGCGCCGATCACAATATGGGTGGACCCGTATCCGCCATCATCATCGAATGCGGCCAGTCGTTTCAATATGTCGGGTTGCGGGCGCAGGTCTGCCCATGCGGTGTCGATCATCATCAATTCGACATCGAAATAGGGGCGCACATCCATGACGGACGGCAGGTTGGCCACCTCGGGCGCTGTGTCATCATAATCGCGGTCCACCACGCGAAATGCCGGATCGTTGATGGTGGCGCGGTAATGATCCATTTGGGCGCGCACGAATTCAAACCGGGCATCCGCCGTATGGCGCAGGGTTTGCAGCGCGCAATACAGCACCGACATCGACACATCGCGCTGCGGGCCTAACCAGCCCACACCACGGGTGATACATTGGTCAATCCGGTCCAGCATGGCGGGGCGGTCCGCGTTGAATTGCTGATCCAGCCGGTCATTGCGATATCGCGTGGTCAGCCTGTCATAACGAAATTCGGCAGAGCGGCGCGCGCGTTCAAGAAATGTGTTGATCATACAAAAGGTCCGATAAATAGGGCCGATAAGATTTGAATGATCAAAGGCTAACACGGATATCCGCGCAAGGCGAGTGTTGGCTGACCCGATGCGCAAGCGTGGCTTCCCATAGGTCATTTCCGGCCCGATTACGGTCACAATCAAGGTAAAGAAGCGATTGATTCGGAAGGTGTTAACCTTAACAAGAGGTCCAAAGAAATGTGCAATCGGCGCGATTTCGGTGCATTGGTTCCGATCCTTGAACGCTATGCCGCGAAATCTGGCAAAAAGCGCACAAGTTGGACGCAGGGTAAACCGTTTCCGTTATGGCGACAGTTTTTCAGGCTTGGCCTGTGATTTCTGTGGATAACCGCGACGAATCTGCGACCAAGGCGCGAATATCAACATGATTCTGCGCGCTATTGTGGATAACTATTTCCGCTCACGAAACAGTGTTCATGCGATACATCAGCAAAAGCAGGCAATTTACCATGAATGGGGCATTTTTTTGAAAACTTCCCCTTTGTGCTGCGCCGCTAGTCACGTAATTTGATCTTGCCCAACTGGGGGGTAAAGTCTGTTGGCCACGGGGGCGGCCACTGAACTGTGCTGCGTTCTATCAGGACGCGGAGTGGTAGCCGTATCAATCCGTAAGGGTTGGTGTGGTCGGGAAACCTGTGCCGTTAAACGGCCCCTTTCCTGCCATCTCTGCGATCCTTGCATATGTCACAGCCTGTTCAAACGGATTTTGGTCTGCATCGGTTCATTCCGGTCTGCACCGAGTTAACGAGGTGGTCGGGTTTTTCCCGCGCTGGATGGTAATAAAGGGTCGAAAAAATGGCGAATAAGATTTTGGATTGGAGCCTGTTCGGAAGTTACGGAACAGGTGTGAACAGCGGCATGGCAGTAGATACCGGCGGTATCGAGGTCAGCGTGGATTTCAACGCTCAGGATCATGGGGCCACGGCCACCACGGACAACACCGCGCAATATTCTGCGGCGGGTGAAACCTTTGATAATTCGGCATTGAAGCTGTATGGCGCAGGCGGCGAGGGGGGTATTGATAATACCTCGACCACGACGCTGAACTTCTCTTCCACCAATGCCCTTTATGGTGACGAAGTATCCGACGTGTCGTTCCGCATCAATGACCTGGACCGCGGAACCAGCCATGACAACCACCAAGATATCGTGACCATCCGCGCCTATGACGCCGACGGAAACCTTGTGCCCGTGACCCTGACCACCACCGGCGGCGCAACCATTTCCGGCAATACGGCCACAGCGCGGGACGTAGACAACAGCAGCATCGACCCCGATGATTCCACCGGTTCGATCGCAGTCAGCATCGCTGGCCCCGTTGCCCGTATCGAAATCGACTATGACAATGGTGATTGCACAGATCAGGCGATCTGGGTCACCGATGTGCATTTCGAAACCATCGCCGCCGACGCCCGTGACGGTTATGTCGAAGGCAACGACAGCGACAACCTGATCGACGTTGCCTATACCGGCGACCCCGATGGCGACAAGATCGACAACAGCGATGCGATCCTTGCAGGCGAAGCGGCCCAGGACGATATCGTTCTGGCATTTGACGGCAACGACACCGTGATCGCGGGCGCAGGCAATGATGATGTCTATGCGGGCGGCGGCGGCGACTATGTCGAAGGCGGCGCAGGCAATGACATGTTGCTGGGCGATGCCAATCTGGCAGGCACCGGCACGGGCACCGCGCCCACGGGCGAGGTCGTGCGCGAATCCTTTGAATGGGATCAGGCACCCGATCCCAACGGATCCGGCGGCATTGATGATTGCGACCCCATCACCGGTTTCACGCAGAACACCGGCAATGTGGATGTGACCTTCAGCATCGTCTCCACCCATGAATCGCCGCAAACGCAATTCGCGGACAACGATCAAAAGGTGCATTCCATCACCACCGATGGCGCATCCGCTGATGCACACAGCTCCTTGGCGTCGGAATTGAATTCCAACGATGAATCCGCGACCTACGCATGGGATTATTCCAATCCGGTCGAGGATCTGTCGTTCCGTATCAATGACATCGACAACGATTCAAAGGTCACGATCAAAGCATATGATGCAGACGGCAACCTGTTGTCGGTCAGCGTGGGCGAAGGTTCGCGGCTGGATGAAATCGCATCGGGCAATGTATATACCGTGCAGCCTGAACATTCCTGGTTCGGCAGCAACGGCAGCGACACATCGCCGGAATATTCCGCGCTGATCAACATCGCCGGCCCCGTAGCACGTCTGGAAATCACGCACGAGCAGGACGGGCATGATTCCTCGGCGATCAACATCACCGATATGTATTTCGACGCGCCTGTCATGGGTCCGGTCGCTGATGATTGCGAAGCAGGCAATGACACGCTGGACGGTGGCGATGGCAATGATTTCATCGACGGTCAGGGTGGCGACGACCTGTTGATCGGCGGCGCAGGCAACGACACCATTTATGGTGACGGCGATGCGACAGGTGGCGGCGCCCCCGTTACCACGCGCGAATCCTTTGAATGGGATCAGGCACCCGATTCCAACGGCCCCGGTGCCATTGAAAACGGTGATCCGCTGAACAGCTTCACCCAGAACACCGGTTCGGTGAATGTGACCTATTCGGTGGTTGGTTCAAACCACACCCCGACCACCACATTTGCCGACAACGAACAAAAAGTGCATTCCATCACCGATGATGGCGCACCAGTCGACGCGCATTCCTCGCTTTCGTCCGAGCTGAACGCACAGGGCGAATGCGCGGTTTATCAACTGGCCTTTGACACGGATGTGGAAAATATCTCCTTCCGTATCAATGACATCGACTATGATTCCGAGGTGACGATCAAAGCCTATGACGCGGCTGGCAACGAGGTGGCAATCAACACCTCTGTCGGGTCGGGCCTGACGGCGCAGAACCTTGACGGTGTGGGCGGCAACGAATTCATCGAAGCCCGCGTCGAGGACGCACATGGCCAAGACACCGATCCCAACTTCTCGACTTTGGTAAACATCGCGGGTCCGATTGCCCGGTTGGAAATCACCCATAACCAAGAGGGTTCGGACGCATCCGGTATCAACATCACCGATGTTTATTTTGATGTGACCACCGATGGCGAAGCCTGCGAACCCGGTGACGATACCATTATGGCTGGCGACGGCGATGATGTGGTATCCGGCGATGCCGGCAATGATGTGATCGACGGCGGCGCCGGCGCGGATATCCTGTCGGGTGGCGATGACCGCGACACATTTATCGGTGGCGATGCGGGCGATCAGGTTGATGGCGGCACCGGCGGCGACGACTACGATACGCTGGATCTGTCGGGCCAAGGCCCGTTGCGGATCATCAACCAGACCATTGATGCAGATGGCGATTCCACCTCGGGCACGGTTCAGTTTCTGGATGGCACGGGCAATGTGACCGGTGAAATGACCTTCACCGAGATTGAAAACCTGATCCTGCCGGAAAACATGGGCCCGACTGCGGGCGATGACACGGCAACGGTAGACGAGGACGGTTCGGTCGACATCCCCGTTCTGCTGAATGACACCGACCCCGAAGGCGATCCGCTGACGGTGACCTCGGCCACGGCTGACAATGGCACCGTAACGGTCAACCCCGACGGAACAGTGACTTACGCGCCGAACCCCGATTTCAACGGGACCGACACGATCACCTATATCGTGGACGATGGCATGGGCGGTTCTGACACGGCCACCGTCACGGTCACCGTGACTCCGGTCAACGATGATCCGGTTGCCGAAGACGACGCCGATACCACGTTGGAAGACAACGCGGTTGTGGTTGATGTTCTGGGCAATGACAGCGATGTGGATGGCGACACTCTGACCGTGACCTCGGCCACGGACGGGGCGAACGGCACCACCGAGGTCAACCCCGACGGCACCATCACCTATACGCCGAACGCCGATTTTGTGGGCGAGGATACGTTCTCTTATGTGGTCGACGACGGCATGGGCGGTTCCGACACGGCGACGGTGACCATCACCGTCACCGGCGAGAATGACGCGCCAGTTGTGACCGGCGAGGATGTGACCACGGACGAGGACACGCCGCTGACCATCGACGTTCTGGCCAATGACACCGACCCCGATGGCGACACGCTGTCGATCCAGGGCGTGCCCGTGGCCGAACATGGCACGGTAACGGTCAACCCGGACGGAACGCTGGAATACACGCCGGACCCCGATTACAACGGCCCCGACACGATCACCTATGTGGTCGAGGACGGCCAGGGCGGTTCTGACACCGGCACCGTCACGGTCACCGTGACTCCGGTCAACGACGCGCCGGTTGCCGAAGACGACGCCGATACCACGTTGGAAGACAACGCGGTTGTGGTTG